>ENA-UEPH01000294-UEPH01000294.1-human-gut-metagenome-genome-assembly--contig:-NODE-294-length-61117-cov-22.979423_pt1 | contig 61117 bp, 48 predicted proteins | sample MGYA00242891_ERZ507898 | MGnify/ENA primary metagenome ERZ507898 (study PRJEB26167, sample SAMN06115411) | human gut metagenome | host: Homo sapiens | place: China:Guizhou | collected 2014-10-15...
CCGTTTTATAAAGAGAAGCCCCTAAAACCTGTTTGCACTGGTCGCGGATAATTTTTGTAGTAGCTGCCTTTTTCACTACCATCGTAAGAATTACGCCAACGCCTTTCAGATGGCTGCCGGGGGTATTCCGCAGCTCATTGCAGAGCGCATAAGTACGGAACGCCGATTCCTGCGAATTTGCCTCACAAAGAGAGGGAATCAGCACATAATCCGCCGCATTGATTGCATTCGTCAGCAAGAGTGAATCACGGGTCGGCTGGGTATCAATAATGATGTAATCATAGTCCTCCCGGACCTGATTTAAAAAGTAATAGAGGAATTCTCCCATATTCGTCAGGCACTTCGGGTCGCCCGGCTTGAAGTAGGTTTGTGCATCTTCAAAAATTCCCGGAATACGCTGGTTGATCCGCGGCGTCTGCGCGCTGCAGGGGATCATATCTACATTTTCGTATTCCGTTTCGGTGATATAGTCCTTCGTCTTGGTATAACGGAAGCCATCAAACATATCAAAAAGAGCTCTTCCATTATAAACGCCGCTGGTAATTCCATTGCCGCCGCTCAAAGCGCTCGTCAGGTTTCCCTGCGGGTCTGTATCGATGCAAAGAACTTTTTTACCCTCATCGCCCATCAGATAGGCGAGGTTAGAAGCAGTGACCGTTTTTCCTGCTCCGCCTTTCTCGATGGCGATCGTAATGATCTGTGCTGCCATTGGCGTTCCCTCATTTCGTTGGTTGATTATAAAGTGGAAAGACTTAGGTACGTGTTGTCATAAAGTAAAGTTTTCTCTTTTGTTGTAACTATTATGCGGCGACTTGCGTACCTGTTGCTATTTGATATCGCTGACAATCTTTTCTTCTTTTACTTCTGTTCTTTCCTGTAAAGTGTTCATCTTAATAAGCTAATTATAGCATACCCGCTCGTCATGTCAACACGAATCCTGGGGATAATGCCTTCTTTTCCTCTTGATTTACCTGTCACGACTCAAGTACCTGTTGTCATTTTTTTCAATTCGTTTGTTTCGCGCTTTTTCTGAAACAAAAAAGAGGTCTGCTTTTTGCAAACCTCTTTTTCATTCTTATACTTCCTTACGTTCTATTACTCATCAAACTGCGACCAATCGAACTTGAAAAGATCCGTTCTGTCGCCATCCAGTAATGCTGCGCGTTTTGTGCCGTCAGCGATGATCGCGGCAGAATTTTCTATAATGTCATTATAAACCACCGTGCGGTAATACTGCGCAGATTTTCTTTCCTTTGCGCGTTCAAGCATCGCTTTATATTTAACGCTCATTCCCAATGCCCAGGTTTTTAGCCCGTTATTATCTTTGATAATCCGGTTCAACGCTTCCAGCGTTTCCTCTGCCTGGTCCCGCTTTTTTGTGTTGGTCAATATTTTTGACGTATATGTGAAAATATCGATGAAGATGTTTCGCTCTTCCGGTGTCAGCTTTTTTTCATAGGTCTGATATTGCGCCTTTACCGCCAGTTCATTGCGTGCCAGGCGATAGGTTGTCGTCAAAATGGCTTCCTTCAGCGGCTGATTGTACTGTTCCAGTGCTTCTTTGCTGACCGAGCTGCGGCGCTTTCTTGGTTTTCTGCTTACTTCTGTATCAGCGCCTTTATGCTCCTGATGGAACGCTCTGACGCTCTTCATTTCTTCCCGGTTTTTGTACTTGATGAAGATATAAAGGAACTCGTATTTCCGAACCCCGCGGCGGCGCACCGGCTCATAGTCAAACCACAGGTCTGTCATCTCATTGATCTCGCTTTTGACCATTGCTAGAACGTTCTTTTCAAAGTCGGAAAATACTTTGTATTTTTCCGTCAGCGGTTTATCGCGGCTGAACTTTTGCGCGGAACTGTCTCTGCTTTTGCCCTTGCTTCTATTGATTTCATCACGGGTAGGCATGGAAAGCATACCCTTGAATTCTTCCATATCAAACCGCTTATATTTGAACCCTTTCAGTTCTTCCCGCTTATTGGGGAACTTTTGCAGAACTTCTTCTGTTACAGGTTCAAAAATCAACCCATTGTTATAGGAATAATCTCTGTTTCCGTTGTCATATGACAAAATGATCTCATACACACGCATAGAATAGGTGCTCTGCATCATCAGCAGGTATTCAATGCTATAGGATGTATAATTGCTTGTCAGCTGTGCAATGTCTTTCCAGATATCTGGGTTAAAGCGCATGCTGATCGTCTTTTTCTTCATATCGACGATAGAACCACGGTTCACCCACGACATCGTTTTGTACTGATCATTCCCAAGGGGAACCCAGAACATCCGGTTTTCCAGGTTTTCAATGGTTTTGCGCAGATAATTTGCATAACCGCTGTCCAACGCATTGACCCCGGTAAGCTTTGCAAAATCGTCAAACGAAATGGTATAGTACTTCGATGCATCCATATCATGGCGCTGATCGATCTTGGACAGCATCATAAAAAGGATTTTCTGTTCGTTGCGGGGCAGGGAATACTTTGTCCTTTGAATTAAATCGTTGCTTTTCGTGATGAAAGAGCCAAACGCCACATTGTCACTTTTCCTGGGCACAAGCTGCTTTTTCTTGCCGTCCGCCTTTTCATCCGGCAGAACTTCACCAATGATAACATCCGGTGATTCTGTCATTGTATTCTTTTCATCTTTATTTTTCATACGCTATGATTGGACATTGGATGCCGTGCTCCGTTTTGTCCACGCCTTTCTTTAGGAACTAATAGCCCGCCTGTAATAAAACCATACATCACAGAACTGCTAGATTTAGAAGAAGGTACACTTACTCATGATAGTATCATACTACAGTATCTTCCTGCAAAAGTCAATCCTATGGCTGCGCTGCATGTATTACAGTGATGAATCCTCGCGCGTAAAGCAGGGGAGGGGAGGGGAGAGGGCTGGCTGCACAAAATATGCCTTGAAGCAAACCTGCGTTAAAGCACTTTCAAACAGTCTAAAACAAAAAACAGCACGCACCACATTTCCATTCGCCACCGCAAGAAATAGCATCACCGGGAAATCTGTTTCACAATAGGTAAAATGCGAATCATCGCTTAACTTCCTGCAGCCGCCAAATTTATACTTTCAGGCTCTCAGCAATAAGGGTCTCTCCTTATTGCACAAGGACAGTCTGAGCGTTCTCTTTATGCTGATTTTAAATCATGTCATCGGCTGATCCGGCATTGTATTGGCAATGCCGATTGTTTTTGCCACATATACCAAAGAAGCAGGAACCACGAACGGTTCCTGCTTCTTTTCTTTTTATTTCCTTACGGGTTCGGAATATTATCTGACTCTGAATCATAATTTTTCAGACCCGTATTGTTTGCCGCCGACAGAGCAGCAGCAATTTTACTGATATTTCGTCAAGCCTCTTCAATTCGGATCAAAAATTGCAATGTGCAATCTTCTTTCAAATGATACTTAAACTCCGGCATCACCCCGGGGCCGCAGGCACCGGTGCCAATGCCTTGCTGGAAGGCCTGGATTGTTACATAGGTCCCCGTACGGACCTCGTCCCTGCGGTGCTTCATGGAGAGCAGTGCGCGGTCGGTGTATGGCTTGATGCCCAGTTCAAACGGGCGGCCAACAGCCTCAAAGACCACGCAGGTCTTTCCATCGGAGACAGAAGCCACGGTACAGTCCATGCGGTTGCCGCTCTCCTGCGGGCGCAGATTCGGCTCGGTCATATCGGCCACGGTACAATCCACCGCACGGATGGGGAACTGATCCTTCATGTCGCAATAGCTTTCTCCGCTGCGGCCAACATAATGCACTGCATCAAAAACCTCGTCCAGGCGGAACGTCTTGCCAAAACGTGGAATTTCCTGACTGCCGGAAACGCGATGCAGCACGCTGGTGACCAGCACGCCGCTGTCCGTTCCCTTGTAGGTATCGGTAACCATATAATGGCCGCGTTTGTTGGTGATTTTGGTCACGACCTGCCAACCATCGGCGGTCTGCTGTGTTGAAACGGTCTCCTCGGTCTGGCGGGTATAGAGCACCATCAGGTTATGGAACATGGCGTCAACATCGTTATCGGTGGGGGCGCGGTACAAAAGCGTGCCCTCATCAGCCCCGGCTACAACGACCACGCCGCTTTTGCGGCAGACAAGCCGCCCTTTTTCGACTGCAACATCCCCCGGCAGCGGCTTCATAGCGGGCGCGGCGGCTACTTCCTGCGCCAGCACAAGCTGTTCCTCGGACACAATCTGTCCGGTCACCGTGTCAGTCGTTTCGACTATGACCGCCAGCAGACCGTCCACAGCCCTGCCAAGCGGCACAGTCACCGTTTCTTTCGTAAGAGGTGCGGTCTGCGGGGTCAATATTGTTTTGCTGCCGTCATTCCAGCGGAACGCCAGGCGGTAACGCCCGGTCGAAAATGCCGTTGTGTTGAACACCTCAAACTGCCCACCGCTGACATGCACCACACGGATTGGGCGATAGATAAAGCGCATGAGCTTTGCGCCTGTGGAAGGGCTGCGATCGGGGTAGAACAGACCGTCCACGCAGAAGTTGCGGTCATGCTCCCACTCGCCATGGTCGCCGCCATAGGTGTAGCTGCCGTCTGTGTGCAGAACGGCATGGTCCACCATCTCCCACACGCAGCCGCCCATGAGGTTATCGTAATTATAAATTTCCTGCCAGTAGGCTTCGGTGTTGCCGGGGCCAACGCCCATGGCGTGGGCGTACTCGCACATGAAATATGGGCGGTCATTGAGCCGGGCCTGTTTGCGGCGCTTTTCGCCGACATTGTGCACCATTTTGACGCTGGGGTACATCTCGCTGCCCACATCGTAAGCCTGGCGCTTGCAGTGGATGGCGCTCTCATAGTGCACCGGCAGGGGAGAGTGCTGCTTGAGGTAATCGTACATGGCATCGGTGTTGTGATAGCCGCCCGCCTCGTTGCCAAGGCTCCACATAATAACCGATGTGTTCCCGCGGATTTTGTCCCGCTGATACAGCCGCATGATGCGGTCCATATAGTGGCTTTCCCACTTGGGGTCGTTGCTGATGGAGTTGTAGGTCGGCGGGAGCTGCATGGCGAACGTACCGTGCGTCTCCAGGTCATTTTCGTCTACAATATAAATGCCAAGCTCGTCCGCCAGTTCCAGCAGCAATGGGTCCGGGGGATAGTGCGATGTGCGCACGGTGTCGATGTTGAACCGCTTACAGACCAGCATATCACGCTCGATATCATCGGGGGACATGGTGTAGCCGTTGGCCGCATCGGTATCGTGGTGGTTCACGCCCTTAAGTTTGATTTTGCGGCCATTGAGCAGGAACACATCTTGCTTGATTTCAACCGTGCGGAAGCCGATTTTCTCTTTTACGCAGCTGGTGGCGGTTTCATAGTAAATATTGTACAGTGTCGGGACTTCGGCATTCCACTCGGTCACATCAAGCCCCGCAAACACAGCCTGCGCCGTGCCATTCCTGGCCGTAACGGTTGCTGTCTGCTCCAGGCCGTGGCCTTTGACGGTAAACGCCACGTCAATATCAGAGAGCGTCTGCGCGGAAAGGGTCAGCGTGTAGCCATCGGGCTTTTTCTCGGTTTTGGCATCAATGTCCCACAGGTCCGTTGGCTCCTCGGTGCGCAGCAGCACATCGCGGAAGATGCCGTTATTGCGGAACATATCCTGGTCTTCCAGATAGGTCCCATTGCACCAGCGGTGTACCACAACCACCAGTTCGTTATGCCCGGATTTCAGCTTTCCGGTCAAATCAAACTCCGCCGTGTTGTGCGCACCCTCGGAATAGCCGATAAAGAACCCGTTTACATACAGATCCATGCAGCTGGCAACGCCTAAAAATGAGACGATACGGCGCTTGTCAGCATCATCGATTTCAATAAAGCGGCGGTAGACGCCGACAAAATTGTACTCCTCGCCGGGGACTTTCCACTGCGGGCGGATGCCGGTATCGCAGCCCAGCCAAGAAAAGGTACGGCTAACCTTGCCGGTCGTGGGGATCACCGGCGGCTTGTAGGGAAACTGGTAGCGGATGTTGACATAAAACGGCTTATCGTACCCGCGGAACTGCCAGCAGGACGGAACATCGAGCTTATCAAAATGCACTGCATCGGTGTCAAGTTCAACCGGTAGTTCGGCGGGGCGGGGGTAGAATTTAAAATCCCATTCCCCGTTCAGGCATTGGACTTTCGGCGATGCATAGCGCTTCTGTTTCGGTGCCACGGCGTCCGCAGCGGCGCGGCCGGGGTAGGGGATAAAGTAGCTGCGTGCGGGCAACTTGTTGACCGCGAAGGTGGCGAAATCGTGGTAGTTGGTGGTGTTCAGCCGGTACTTCATTGCGTGGCTCCTTTTTTTCGTTCGACGATGGCGGCCTGCTCAGCGGGAAGGTTCTTCTCAACGGTCCACAGGAACACCAGCACGGCGCACAGCGCATAGGCAGCCGTTTCCACCCAGATATAGCTGACGGAAATGGCCGTGTTGACAGCTGCGGACTGGCCCAGCGTGTTCAGCGCCACATCTGCGCTCTGGTCATAGCCGCTCGCGTTCAGGATACCGCTGAAAATTGCGTTGCACACGGGGGTGGCGGCCACCATCAGCGCACTGTAGACCGACATGGTCAGGCCATCGGTGCGGATGCCGCGGGTGTATTCAATGTGGTCGATGACATCGGCCAGCATGGCAAGGATCAGGTAACAGGCAGGGGAGGAGCCAAGGCATTTGAGCGCAATGCCGATGGCGACAGGAATGATATTGCTGCCGCCAAGGCCCGCGATCACGCCGCCTGCCACGCCGATGGCCATGCCCACCAGGCAGGTCAGGCGCTTGCCAAACTTATTGGCCAGTGGCACCACAAAGACCGCAGCAACGGCCATCGGGATGGCACCCAGCACGGCCAGCAAAGACTGTGACATGCCCCAGGCATCGCCCAGGCTGGCGGTATTGAAAAAACTGTTATCCAGCACCCACTGGCAGAAAAAGGTCATGGAGCCGTTTTTCATAGCGCCGCCCCACTGGAACGCCACATAGAACAGCATCGCCAGCCACCAGCTCTTTTCACTGGTGACAGCCTTGACCTGCTCGCCGAGGGAAGCGCTGCTTTTTTCGGCCTTTTCCGCGCCTGCTGATTCCTCGGTCACGCGCTCCCGCGTGAACCGGAACTGCAGAAGGATCGTCAGCGCCGTAAAGATCGCCACACCCAGCATGGCAACGAACCAGAGGTGCTGGTCCTCTTTCAGCGCCATCGAAACGAGCGTGGGGAAAATCATGGAGCCAACGCCCATCACGCCCAGGCTGGCAATGTTCGTCAGCGAGGCCAGCGTGGAGCGCTGTTTGCTGTTGCGGGTGGAAACCGGCACCAGCGTGGAATTGGCTGTGTTGTAGATGGGGAACCCCACGGCGTAATACGCATTGTAGGCAATGGCGATCCAGACCATCCGGGCGGTGCGGTCCGCAAACGGAACAATGAACATCAATACGCTTGCAACCGAAAGCGTCAGCGCAGAGAGCAGGATCCAGGGCCGTGCCTTGCCCGCAAGGGTGCGGGTACGCTCAATCAGCTGGCCCACCACCAGGTTGGCCGCAACGATCAAAATTGTGGAAAGCAGCTGCAGGGTCGTCAAAAAACCGAGGTCCAGCTTCAGCACGTTGGTCAGGTAGTTTTGCAGCTGGCTGGTAAAAATCCCCGAAGCCAGCAATGCCCCAAAGGGACCGATCAGGTAACCGAACAGCATCTCCGGCGGGCGGACATCCTCCGATGTGACCTGCGACCGCAGGAGCGGGCTGTTCCATAGCCCGTTTTTCGTTTGATTCATAAGGAAGTTCCTTTCATTCCATAAAACGCTTGAAAAAACCGCATTCTTCCGTGTTGCAGTTTTTTGCCGCCTCTGCGCGGATATTGCAGTGGAAAACATGCCCCAGCTTTTGTGTTTCGTCACCGTAACAGCGGTACACACAGGGCACACCGCAGCGTTCCAGCGCTGCGGTCATCAGCGGGGCCTGCTCCTTCAAAAAGTCGTTGTTGGCGGTCATGACAAAGCAGGGCGGGTAGCGGCCCGTTACATGGGCTGTCACATCCATGGCATGCAGTTCGGCATCGGTACCGCCGTCTGGCAGGATGTCCGGCAGCAGGTGGGCGATCAGCCCTTTTTGCCCGCGGGAAATGCAGTATTGCCCGCAGTTCAGCGCAAGGGCCGTCGGCACAAAGCCGGGCGGCGGGGTAACCGGAATATTTGCAGCTGCCGGGTCAGCGCACCGCGCTGCGTACAGCCCCAGAATGTTAGCCCCGGCCGAATCGCCCACGGCGAAAACATGGCGAGTATCAAAATGATAATCCACCGCGTGGGCCATTACCCAGTGAAACACCGCATCGGTATCCTGCAAGGCGGCGGGGAACTTGTGCCGCGGGGCCAGCCGATAGGAAAAATTCACAACGGCAAAGCCATGCTGGGCCAGGCTCATACAGTAATGTTGATAAAGGTTTTTATCGCCATAGACCCAGCCGCCGCCGTGAACGCTGACAATCACGGGAAGTGCGGTGCCTTCGGCGTTTTTGGGGCGGTAAACGTCCAATGTCTGCCAGCGCGGGTCCGTGCCATAGGGCAGATTATCAAAACGGACAATGTCTTTTGGCGCCTGCAAACCGCGGTCCCGTATTGTATCGCTGATTTTGAAGCTGGCCCGCAGGCCCAAGCCGTACAGAGACATACGTTCACTCCTTGCAGGGGATGCAGCAGGCAGCATTGTGGGTGCCGTCCGCGGCGGTCAGTTCCACGGTATCTGCATCAGCATCCGCACGGACCACGGCCAGCGCTTCGCCGAAATAGGTATCGGTGGTATCGGACAGATAGCCGCGTTCGCTGTAGGCACAGGCGCTGCCCAGCCCCAGCAGGGTTCCGCCGCGGACTTTAACGGTAACAGTGCCGCGCTCCAGCGGCTTCACCGTGCCGTTTTCATCGGTGTATCGCAGCTGGACAAACGCCAACCCGCCAGGGCGGACGGTTTCTTCTTCCGGCACAAGGCAAAGCCGGGTCTCGGTGTTGGCGGTATGCAGGGCCGTGCGGCCAATTTCATTCCCGGCTGCATCATAGCTGACTGCCTCAACGGTGCCATCTTCATAAGTGCAGGAAAAGCGCACAACGCAGTCGTTTTTTGGCGCAGCTTCGCCCACGGTTTTGCCGTTGATTTTCAGCGCCACTTTGGCGGCGCGGGCATAGACTTCCACCATGGCAGGTTTTCCTTCACAACCGTGCCAGCTCCAGCTGGGGATGGCGTGGGACATGCGCCACGCGGAAGGGGAGTGCTTTTCTTTGGTGTGGTTGACAGGCCAGACGGCCAGCAGCGGGCCTTTTTCCCGTTCCAGTGCCACACGGGTGTACAGGGCTTCGCCCTGCGTGCGGCCAATCAGGTCAATGCGGCCTGCCCCGGCTGCGATCCAGCCCGGCCCGTGGGAAAAATCCGGTACATAGTCCGGGTATTCCCACGCGCCGATACCGACCTCACCCAGGTAATCCATACCCGCCCAGACGAAATCGCCCAGCAGGCGCGGTTCGTGCTTGGCCAGCTCATAAAAACGGTAGGCATCGCTGCAGAACGTCTCGCTTCCGACAATCAAGCGGTGCGGGTATTTTTTCAGGTCATGCTTATACCGGCGTATGCCATAATTGTACCCCGCGGCGTCCATATTTGCAAAGGCATCTTTCGTTTTCCAATCGCAGGGCGGCAGGGATGCCCCCCATTTCATAAAGTCCGCGCCCATGAAACCCGCCAGGTTGTTGAAGAACTCGCTGCCGACGGCCTTTTTCTTGGGGGCCGCTTTGCCGGCCGCTGCGCGCTTGGCGGCAGCTTCGGCCTCTTTCTTCGCCTTGTCATCGCTGTAAACACCAAAGCCCATTGAGGACAGGAAGTTGAAGAAGATGTTCACCCCGCAGGTCACGGGACGGGTGCTGTCCAAACTGTGCATGTGCTCGGTCATCTGCTTTGTCAGCGCAATGCCGCGGGTCTGGGCCGTCTCGGCCACCTCGTTGCCGATGGAGTACATGATCACTGACGGATGGCTGTAGTCCTTGCGGACAAGGGATTCCAGATCCTGCCGCCAGTGGTCGGGCAGGTAGCCCGCATAGTCATATTGGGTCTTGTGGATGTACCACATATCGGCGTATTCATCCATGACCAGCATACCCAACCGGTCGCAGGCATCCAAAAATGCCTTGGAACAGGGGTTATGGGCACAGCGCACAGCGTTGTAGCCTACCTTTTGCAGCAGCCGGACTTTGCGTTCCTCCGCTTCGGGGTAACAACAGGCCCCCAGAACGCCGTGGTCGTGGTGGACACAGGCACCGAGCAGGATGACCCGCTTGCCGTTGAGCAAAAATCCGTCATCGCCCCAGGAAAGGGTCCGCACACCGAATGTCGTCTCGGCGCAGTCATCGCCAAACATGGCTCGGCAGCGGTAGAGTGCAGGGGAATCGGGGCTCCAAAGTTTGGCATTGGGGATCTGCACCTGCAGAACAGCTTTGCCGTTGGATTCTGCCTGCGCCGTGGCCACGGTCTGCTCACCATCCAGGATGGCAACCGCCACCGCGCCGCTGGCTGTTGTCTGCACGGTCACTTCCACCTCCGCGGGGTCAATGCTCAGCGTGCGTACCTGCACACCATCGGGCAGGATGTGCCGTGCGGGGGCAGTCCACAGGGTGACGGGGCGGTAGATTCCCGCGCCGGAATACCAGCGGGAGTTAGGCTGATCCGCATTGTGGGCAATAACTTCTAGCACATTGTCCCGGCCGGGCAGCAGTTTGCCCGTAAGGTCCGCGTAAAAATCACTGTAGCCATAGGGGCAGGATGCGATTTTCTCACCGTTCAGGTGTACTTCGGCGTTGTGGTAAACGCCCTCAAATTCCAGCACTGCGCACTGCGCCGCCTGCGCGGCATCGGGGGTGAAGTGCTTTTCATACAGATAATCGTACCCCGCAAACCAGCCTGTGTTGGTGCCGCCTGCCGAGGTCTGGCTGCGTTCCTCGGCCAGCATGGCATCGTGGGGGAGGGTAACGGGCGTGCCGGGGGCGGAGCTGCCCAAATGGCGGCAGGTCCAGCCGGTGTTAAAACTTGTTGCTTTCATGTTGTGCTGCCTTTCGGAATGTTGCAGGTATTACCAAAGAAAAACCGTCCGGGACGCATGCCCCGGACGGCTTGTAAGTACGGAGCCTATTGCGGCTTACTTACTTTTCTGCGCAAAGTTGGTGATGATGGCGGTAACGATGGCGACCAGGTTCAGCACAGCCATCGTGATGTTCATACCGGACAGTTCCGGCATGCCAACCATCTTGATGCCGTTGAACGCTTCGGCAACGTTCCAGATACCATCGGAAAGGACTGTCATCATGGCGTAAGCCAGCAGGGTGGCGGCAATGATGCCGGTAAAATCGGTCCAGACTTTCTCACCGAAGAGGAGAGAGACCTCGCAAACGGCGGCTGCGCCCAGGGCAATGGGGACCAGGCTGTTGACCACGCCGCCCTTGGAGCCGTAAATCAGCACAGCAACCAGCGTTGCAACGGTCAAAATCAGGGTCAGTGCGGCGGTATAAAAGCCAAACGCTTTGTTTTTCACAATGCTCGCTCCTTTCTTACTGTTTCTTGGCCTTTTTCTTGGTCTTGCTCAGAACCAGCAGGACAAAGAATACGGCGGTCAGGATGCCGGTAACGGCGATTTCGGCGGTGATGGCGGTCTGCCAATACGGTGTAACATGTTCAATGACGGAGTTGGATGCCGTGCCGTTGGTAACGACCGAGCGGCTGATGGCGTACTCCCAGCTGATAGCGGCTTCGGTCAGCAGCTCCAGCAGGTGGCCGTCATCAGTATCCTTTGCTTTCTGCAGGATCCACTGACCGTGGCCACCGACACCGTCCAGGCACCATTCCTGCGTGCCTGCATCCAGAACTTCGGCTGCATGGTTCTTGTAGCCGCCGTCCACATACTCGTCAAAGCAGGGGGCAGCGTCGGTATCAATGGCACCGTTCCAGCCCCACTCGTTGCGCAGGATCGTGGTGTTCAGGGCATAGCTGGCGGAGTACCACTTCAGGCCCAGACGCTCGAAGGACTGCATCAGGCCGCCTGCGTTGGCCACGCGGATGCTGCCCTCAAAGGCTTTCAGGTTGCCCTCGCGGAACGCCTGTTCATTGAAGAAGCAGACAAGACCTTCGCGGTAGAATTCCTGGTCGTTGCCGACAAAGTGCTTGGGGCCAGCGTGGGAGCCGGTTTTCTCCATGGCTTCCACTTCCACAGCGCCTGCCAGGTAGTTCAGGATGGGGCATTCGGACATATACTCAAAGTTACGGCCGCCGAACGGGGTGCGGTGCAGGTCGTTGCCGAGGTTGTAGTTGATCATGTAGCCGGACCACATGCCATCCTCGCCCATCATGGTGCCGCGGCCAGCGTACAGGTCGGCGTTGAAGGTACCGGCCAGGACAACGTTGGAGCAGTAGCGGGTGGTAACGGGGTTGACCTGCTCGCCATTGAACTCAACGGTCAGGGGATAGGTACCGCCAACGCTGTCACAGCCATCGCCAACGGCAAAGGCCGGGCTCAGGTCGCCAACAGCGGGGCTCTGGAAGCTCTCAGCGGTGGCATTGGGCAGATCTTCGGGCTGGAGCTGATAGATGAATTTCAGCCAGGTTTCGTGGTCAGACAGGGGAACATCCTTCATCATGGCAAGGTTCAGGCCGGAATCAACGCCGAAGTTGGCAGCAACTTCCGAATAGCTCGGTGCTCCTTCGGGTTTCTCGTACCATTCGCCAGCCAGTATATTCATCATTTCCGGCGTGGCTTCCACGGTGGTCTGCTCGACCGGGTAGGTAGCCTCCCAGTCGCTGCGGGACAGGTAGGTGCCTGCACCATCGACCCAGTAGTTCAGGTCGGCATCCGCAAACTGGTTGGAAACGATAGCGCCGTTCTCGCCGGTGCGGTACTTGTCATCGTCAAAGCTCTGCTTGAAGCTGTAGGTCTTGGCGGCAGTGCCCTCGGCAGTCATGCCGTTGGCTGCGGTGTAACCTTCGGCGGCCAGAACATTGTTCAGTGCATCATGGGAATCTTCGCCAATGGCCAGGTAGTAATCGCCATCGGACAGGATGTAGCCGCCTGCGCCGTCATGGGCGGTGGTATCATAGCTGGCCAGCAGGTACTTGTCCACTGTGATGGTGACTGTTTCGGAAGCACCGGGGGCCAGTTCCTGCGTTTTGCCGAAGCCTGCCAGCTGGATGGCGGATTTCTCAACGCCGTGCTGACGCTCGTAATCGCCGTAAGGGGTCTGTGCGTACAGCTGCACAACGGACTTACCGGCCATATCGCCGGTGTTCGTCACGGTAACTTTCGCGGTGATCTCGTCCTCGCCCACATCCACGCTGTCCAGCTTCTGGTCAAACGTGGTGTAGGACAGGCCATAACCGAACGGGTACTGCACTTCATCGGCGTAATTCCAGGAAGAAGCGCCTTCCAGTGCGCCAACAGGAGCGGTGGCGTTGCCCTGGCCCATAACGGCATCGGCGTAACGGGTCTCATAGTAACGGTAGCCAATGTAGATGCCTTCGGCCTGGAAGGACATGTACTCAGCGTTCTCATCCTCACCGATCGTGGCGTTGATCTCGTCCACGTTGGCAAACTGCGGGGTACGGGTGCCGGAGTTTACAGCGGCAGGGGAGGAGAGGGAATCGGTCGCGTAAGTATCGGTCAGATGGCCGGAGGGATTGACCGTACCTTTCAGGATCTCGGCCACGCCCGTGAAGCCCTGATGGCCCGGGTAACCAATGAACAGGATGGAGTCCGCATAGGGGATAATATCCTGCACTTCCATCTGGTAGGGGCTGTTCAGCAGGACGATGACCTTGTCAAAGTCTTTGCGGACCATTTCCAGCAGGTCGCGCTCGTCCTTGTGCAGGGCCAGGCTGCTGATGGTGGAACCATCGGTGTCCACATCGTCCATCAGCAGGTCATGGCCTTCGCCGCCCTCACGGGCAAACACAACGATGGCGGCATCTTTGTAATCATTGGCCCAGGTGTTGGCTAGGCCCTGATAGAACGCCTTATTTTCCTCTGTGTTCGTTGCCGTGCCGGTAACGGAGTAGCCGCCGCCGAACTGCGGGGCCTCGCCTTGTGCGCGGGTGGCGGTGCCTGCAGCAATGCCATCCCACAGCTGGGGGTTGACCTCAAAGCCCTGGGCTTCCAGCGCGGTCTTGAGGTCAATGGAGTTCAGCGCGCCGTTCGTAACCTTGTTGCCGGCGGAGTTTGCCTGGTAAGCGGGGTCAACGGCGGCGTGGCCGAACACAGAAATGCGGGTGGCATTCGTCAACGGCAGGGTGTTGTTCTCGTTGCGCAGCAGGGCCGCACCCTCGCGCATCTCGTTGACGTTCTGTTCCAGCGCAGCGGCAATGGCGGCTGCCTGTGCATCGGGGTCGTCAAAATCGCCAAACTGGCTCTTGAAGTAGGTCGTGTCGCCAACTTCGCCCGTCTGGACGACCTTGGTGGTCGTGGTGCCCAGCGCGGTGTTGATGTAGCTTGCATTGGCTGCGGCAAGGTTCTGACCAATCAGGCCGACCACAAGCAAAGCTGCGGACGTAGAGGTAAGACCTGACCAGAGTTTGGATCTTTTCATCTGTTTTTCTCCTTCTCTTTGATTCCTGCACATCGTTTGTCCAGGTTCGTTGTACTTACTATACCATCCTTTCTATCCGCGGGCACATTTTTTCCCCATGTGCATGGTTTTATTTCGTAAGTGATGCAAAAGTGACAAAAGAATTGCAACGACTCGGGAGATAACATGTTAATGTGTACAATCACGTTGGATTCGATTTGTACAAAATGCGCAATACACGCCAATGTATCGTTCTGCAGCAACCGAACGCGGGAAACAGCCGATTGAAATTCCGGCAAAAGCTGTGCTATACTGGCAGTAATAATGGATCAGGAGGGCTCCGTATGGTACGAATCAAAATACTGGAAGACGATCCCGCAGACCGCGATACGCTCATTGAGTGCCTGCGGAAATATGAGCGGGAACAAGGGCAGAGCTTTTCCATCACGGCCTATGACAATCCATCCGATTTTATGGACAATTATCATATGGATGCCGACCTTATCTTTATGGATATTGAGCTGCCGGGCATCAACGGCATTGAGACCTCCCACCAGCTGCGCGCTGCGGACCCCGTGGTAGCGCTGGTGTTCATCACGAACATGGAGCAGTATGCCATCAATGGGTACGAAGTTGACGCGCTGGATTTTGTCATCAAGCCCATCAATTACTACCGCTTTTCTTCCATGATGCTCCGCGCGCTGCGCAACCTGCCTGTGCGGGATGAAAAAGAGGTCATCTTACAGGCGGCGGGCACCATACGCCGGATGCGCATTTCCCAAATATATTATGTAGAGATACAGGACCACCTGCTCCTGTACCACACGGACATGGGCCGCATTGAAGCCTGGGGCAAACTTTCGGATGTGGAGGCTGAACTGGACACTTACAATTTTGCGCGGTGCAGCAGCTCACATCTCGTCAACATGCAGCATATCACATCGGTATCCAAAACAGAAGTCATCGTTGGCAGCACCAAGCTGCCCATCAGCCAGCGCAAACGCAAGGCGTTCTGTGACCGTGTGATTGCCTACCTGAACAAGACCTCTTGAAAGCCGGGGTGAGTTTTTGTGGTATCTCTTGCCTTTATCCGCAGGTTCCTTTTTAATGTAAAGTTTTGGGATATTTTCGTGGCGTTTTTGCTGGCGACCCTTCCGTTTATCTTTCGCTGCAGCCGCCGCCCGCATTTTGTGCGCTGGGCCATTGCCTGGCTTGTGCCGATCCGGCTACTCTGCCTTTTCTTTGCCCACACCTATGGCGGCAATATTGCAGTGGAAGCGTTCTATTCGGCCATTCTTCTCCTTTTAATGATCGGCGGGCTGTTGTGCTGTTTTGAGGAAAAGCTGTCCAACGTGCTGTTTTATTTCAGCTCCGGGTTTGCAACATGGTACATTTCCGACCGGCTGTTCCTCGTTATTGCCTCCATTTGCCGGTTGAACAGCAGCCTTGTTCCTTATTTTACTGAGCGCACGCCCTCCCATATCCTTTTATATATCACCTGTTTTTTGGCGGTATATCTGTTTATCTATTTCACCGTGGGCAAAAAGATGCACGCTCTGGGGGACAGCGAGATCCCCATGCAGAACGCGCTGCTGTTCTTGCTGCTGGACTGTATGCTGACGCCGATTTTTTATTTTGAGAGCGGTGCAATCTCCCAGTACAACATCTTCTTTTATAATCTTTTGAACATTGGCGAGATTATTTTTTACATATTTATGCTGCTTTTGCAGGTTCAGATGCTGGCCGCCGCCAAGGACCGCGTAGAGATCAGCACGATGAAAAAGCTTTGGGTCGAAGAGCAGAAGCAATACCAGCTGGTGAAAGAAAATATTGACGCCATCAACATCAAATGCCATGACTTAAAGCACCAGATCCGCAACCTGCGCACAACGGGCCAGGTCGATCCGGCATACTTGGACGATCTGGAACGCTCGGTGTCCATCTACAACAGCGCCGTGCGCACAGGCAACGAAACGCTGGACATTGTTCTGACCGATAAGCGTCTGCACTGCGCATCCCACAATATACAGTTCACCTGCATTGCCGATGGCAGCGGCGTGGCCTTTATGGAAACGATGGACATTTTCTCGCTGTTCGGAAATATTCTGGACAACGCCATTGAATGCGAATCCCTGCAGCCGCCCGAAATGCGGTTCATTCACCTTTCCGTGCGGACAGTCAACCGCATGTTGACCATCCATGCCGAGAACCACTTTGAGGATTCTCTTCAATTCAAGGACGGCCTGCCCGTAACCACAAAAGCGGACAAAGATTCCCATGGCTATGGCATGATGAGCGTCCGCCACATTGTGGAAAAATATAACGGCAGTTTTTCCATCTCCACGCAGGATAAGCTGTTTCAGATCGATATTATCATGCCGATACCATGTGATGATACCGGACGCAGTGCAGGATAAAGTGGCTGTAGAAGTTATACATTTTCTGTTATCTCCTCCAGAGGATACACTCTTTGGGGGAGATATTATAATTTAGAGCCTTTGGAATTGGGTATGCACAGACAGAACGGCGCATTTTTCGTATGGCTTTTCTTCTTATGGCCCGCATTCGAGTTCGCTCCGCTATGCGGGCATCAATTCCGTTGTTTTATGAGCAATCACCCTTTTGTTCTTCTTTTTCTTTAGAATTATATATTTATAAATTTATATCTTATACTTTATTATATATAGAAGAAACAGAGGTTCTTTCCCTCCACAACAGAGGTTTCTTCTGGTGATAACGGAGGTTCTTTCATAGAATGGCGGAGATTTTTTCTTTTGGCGGCAGAGGTTGTTTCCTCTATTTTGCATGGAAAGAATCTCTGTTATACAATGAAAAAATCTCTGTTACCGTGTTGCGTGAACGGGCATAAGGAAAAGGCTGGCAACCTGTAAGAAGCAATCGAAACGACAAGATCATCCCGATGGCACCTGAAAACGGCGGGGAAATGGCTGTGGGCGAAACATGAAGAGGCAGACAGAAGGACTTTTTTGCGGTAAAAACCTCTGGTTTGCTTTTATAGCAGGTAATTCCTTTAACTTAAGCAGCAGGGGAGAGGCGCAAAGGCCGTTTTTTTCGGTAAGAATCTCCGTTTGCAAAAGAATTTGACTGGAAATTGGTACGGTAGAAATCTCTGGATGGAAGGAAATGCCCTCTGCAAGCAGAAAAATAGATAAAATTTTCTCGGTAAGAACCTCTGCTTGGCGAAGCGTGAGAAAGCAGAAAAGAAAAAGAGCAGAGGTTACCGTTTTGTATGGGATCGTAGAAAAGTACGTTAAAGACCTCTGTATTAGGAGAAGGTAGGTGACGAGGGAGTACGAGAGAAGAAAGATGAGGGCATTATTTTTTACGGCGTAAGAACCTCAGGATAAAAGAAGTCTTGGATAAGAACATTTGGTAATGCACAAAGCAGCACGATACTTCCTTTGGAGGCTGCAAAAAAATCGCCGTAAAAACCTCGGTTTTGGGGGCAACAATCAGGCTTTATAAAATAGGGGCGGGGAAAAATCACTTTTTATGTTCAGAAAAGTCAAAAAGCACAGTTTTTGACCTTGATAGGGAGACAAAGAAGAGAAAATACGCGAAAGAAACATGCCGAATATACATTGAGAAAGACCAAAATATGCAAGAGGAGAAAAAAGAAAAATATATAAACGGAGAAATTTACGGAGAAAAAAATCAGATAATAGTTGCAAATAAATCAGCGATGATACGATACAAAATGCGGAGTAAATCGTAAGATCAACGATACTTAAAAGAGATTATTAACGCGAAAAAAATTAAAAATCACGGAAGAAATGGCCGAAAAAGTGTTGGACAGAAAGGGATGATGGAGGGAAAGGAAGCGGCAAAGAAAAGGTGGCTAAAAACCAACCTATTATAAAGCAGAATGTGAAGAAAAAGGATGATAGGGTGGAGTAGATGGACTTTACGACACCAAAATTTTCTCGGTAAAAATCTCTGCTTAATTCCAGAGAAGCGGGCAGACAGGTAGCGCGAGAAAGCGATTCCTGAAAAAATGTGCGGTAAAAATCTCCGGTATGGGATGCTGCTTTATGAGAAAGCAAGAAAAAAAGACAAATGAAACGTTTTGAAATAGGCGAAAACAGAACAGCTGTAATAGAACTTTTAGCAACAGCGACAATGCTGGGATTATAGGTATAGCAACAGGTACCGAAGTCTACAAAACTGTTGCCGTAAAACTGGGAAGCAAATAAAAAGATGTTTGTAGATAAGAAAAGGAAAAGCAGAGGAAAAAAGAATGAACTATATTAGCCTTTTTAATAAATGATATGTTGGAAATTTTCTGAACCCTGTTCCAAGAAAAAACTCTGATCCCGATTTGCTTTGCCCCGCATACAAACTCGGCCGCAAAAAGAAAACAGTTCAAAGAATGGTGAATAGAAACTTTCTGGCTTCATAAAACTTTCTTTCTCGCGTAGGAACCTCTTGCTAAATCCTGAAAATAATGTATTATAACTAAGTGTGACGCTGGAATTTACAATCCATCAGTATCGGAGTTTCAATATGATGAAAAATACAATGTTGGAAATGTCCCGTTATGCAGCGCTGGCTCGCCAGGCTGTGGCAGAGGGTATTGTTCTGCTGAAAAATGAGGCTGTCTTACCACTGGCTTCCGGCGGCAGAGCGGCTTTATTTGGGTACGCGCAATTTCACTACTACCAAAGCGGCACAGGGTCCGGCGGGCTGGTGAACACCGCCCATGTGCCGAACCTGCCCGAAGTGCTGGGCGGTCCGGACGGCTACCAGCTGGATGCCGAGGTGCAGGCCCGCTATGCAGCATGGCTGGCGGAACACCCTTACGAGATGGGAACCGGCTGGGCACAGGAACCGTGGTTTCAGCCGGAAATGCCGCTGGATGAAGACTTTGTCCGCGCTGCGGCCCAGCGTGCCGAAACGGCGTTTATTGTCATCGGTCGCACGGCAGGGGAAGACCAGGACAATAGCAATGCTCCCGGCAGCTTTCTGCTGACCGAGGGCGAGGAAAATATGCTGGCGCTGGTTTGCCGTCATTTCAAAAAATCTGTGGTGCTGCTGAATGTTGGCAATATCATTGATATGCAGTGGGTCATGCGATACAACCCCGGCGCGGTGGCGTACATCTGGCAGGGCGGGCAGGAAGGCTGCCGCGGTGTGCTGGATGTGCTGAACGGTACCGTCAACCCCTGCGGCAAACTGCCCGATACCATCGCCTGCACCCCGGCAGATTATCCGGCGGCTGACCATTACGGGGCGGATGACCGCAACATCTATGCCGAAGATATTTACGTCGGCTACCGCTATTTTGAAACGTTTGCACCGGAAAAGGTGCTTTATCCCTTTGGCTTTGGCCTTTCCTATACAAAATTTGAAGTTCGGCTGTTGAGCGCAGATGAAACAGCCGATGGCATTACCGCCTTTGCTGCCGTCCAAAATACCGGCAGCTGCCCCGGCAAGGAAGTTGTGCAGCTCTACTGCACCGCGCCGCAGGGGCGGCTGGGGAAACCGTCCAAAGTGCTGTGCGCCTTTGCAAAAACCAGAACGCTGGCCCATGGGGAGAGCCAGACCTTGACACTGAAAGCCCCGTGGCGTAACTTTGCCAGCTATGATGACAGCGGTGTGACCGGGCACAAGTCTGCCTTTGTGCTGGAAGCAGGCGAGTATCGCTTCAGCCTTGGCACCGATGTGCGAAGTGCGGAAGAAGCTTTTACGGTCACACTACCGTTGATGGTGGTGGAACAGTTGGAATCTGCAGCTGCTCCGGCTGTAGCCTTTGAACGCCTGCGCCCTGGTGCGGATGGAACCCCAGCATGGGAACCCGTGCCCACCGAGGAAGAACGGCCCGAGCCCCGCCGCGCCGCCCGCCTGCCGCGGGAATGGCTCCAGACTGGCGACAAAGGCATCCTCCTGCGGGATGTGGCCGATGGTACCACTGCGATGGCAGACTTTGTGGCACAGTTCAGCGATGAGGAGCTTTGCACCATTGTCCGGGGCGAGGGGATGAACTCTCCGCGCGTTACGCCGGGGACAGCTGGGGCAATCGGAGGCGTCAGCGATGCTTTGCAGCGCTATGGGCTGCCTGCCGCCTGCTGTTCGGACGGGCCGAGCGGTATCCGTATGGACTGCGGCACCGTTGCTTTTGCCATGCCTAATGGCACCTGCCTGGCCGCGACTTTCAACGAGGGATTAAGCGAGGAACTCTACTCGATGGAAGGGCTGGAGCTGCGCAAAAACCATGTGGATACGCTGCTTGGCCCTGGCATCAACATTCACCGCCATCCGCTGAACGGCCGCAACTTCGAGTATTTCTCGGAAGATCCGCTGCTGACCGGCAAAATGGCCTGTGCTCAGCTGCGCGGGATGCACCGCTGGGGTGTAACCGGAACCATCAAACATTTTGCAACGAACAATCAGGAGCACCGGCGTCACTTCGTTGAATCGGTTGTATCGGAACGTGCTTTGCGGGAAATCTATCTGCGCGGCTTTGAAATTGCCGTCAAAGAGGGGCATGCCCGCTCCATTATGACATCCTATAACCCGCTGAACGGTTACTGGACGGCCAGCAATTATGACCTTGTTACAACAATTTTGCGCGGCCAATGGTGTTACACCGGCATTGTGATGAGTGACTGGTGGGCCGAGGGCAATGACCGCGACGGCGCAGGCAGCACCAAGCATGTGGCTGCGATGGTTCGCGCCCAGAATGATGTGTTCATGGTTGTGACGGACCCGGAGCATAACTCCGGCAGCGATGATCTGGCCGTTGCTTTGACAGAGGGACGGCTGATCCGGGGCGAGCTGCAGCGCAGCGCGGCGAATATCTGCCGCTTTTTGCTGCAAACACCTGCGTTCCGCCGCAGCATTGGCCGCACCACGGCGTTGGATGCCCAGCTGGAAGCGATGGCCGAGCAGGATATGCAGCAGGCGGCGCAGAACGGCCAACCCCTGACATTACATGGAGGCGTAAGCATTGACCCGGCCGCGATTGATAATGGTTACCGCCGCACCACTGCGTTTTGTGTGATGGTTGAGCAGGGCGGCGCATACACGCTGCATCTGCGCTGCCGCGCAATGCCGGGCAACAGCCCACTGGCCCAGATCCCGGTTTCGATTTTTGCGGGACGGGTGTTTGTGAAAACCATTACCATCACGGGCGCACAGACCGACTGGTGCGAGTTTACGGCGGCGCTTCCTGCCGTTGACGCGGGGAAAACTTTCTACCTGCGTTTCTACTTCGGTCAAAGCGGTATGGAGTTGGACGCCGTGACGCTGGATCTGCTGTCATGACATTGACAAAAAATCTCGAATATATCAGGGCAACACCGCACAATTCCCGCCTTGCGGCTTAAGCACCGCTCCGGCAGCTGTGGCACGGCATCTGCGTTGCCAAAATGCTCGATAATGTCGGGTTGCGGTACCCGCATCGTGCTTCGGGGGCAAAAGCCCCTCGCACTCTGCGACCGCTGCCCCTGCTTCGGTTCGCTGTTTCCGCCACTGGCGGCGCTCACCTTTGCAGCATCCAGTATTATCTGCGCTTTTGGCTTAGCATCTGCCGTACCTCGCTCGCCGTATCGGCACTTAGAATTATGCGGTATTGCCTAAGAACTTTATTTTGCGGCGCAGACAATAGCAGATACCGCTGAATTGTATTGGGATAAGCGCGATACCGCGGGGGCAGAGGCTGAATATCATCTCTTCGTGGATGATGGGCGCTGAGGCGATTGATGCTGCAAAACGTGCCTTTGACGGCGTTGTGAACAGCCTGGAATGGCAGGATGAGGATATCCAGATCGGTCATGTCTGCATCGGAACTGGTGTTGGCAGCTATCAGTTCTACTGTGACCGTCCCTGCGTCACAAATGACCTGCACGGTGTTGGTGCTTTCCTGCTGATGTGTACCGAACTGCAGGTGGCAGAGAATGTTTGTGCGCAAAACAGATGAGATGTGCCCAAATGTAAGAACTTTATTTTGCGGCGCAGACAATAGCAGATACCGCTGAATTGTATTGGGATAAGCCCGATACCGCGGGGGCAGAGGCTGAATATCATCTCTTCGTGGATGATGAACGGATGGCTGTGATGAACCCACTGGATGCTGGCCGGTTTGCAGCCGGAGCATTCCTATTACGCCAAGCTCTGAGATAACCAAAAAAGAAATTGTGTCCTGCACTCTCAGGGTATCTGGAACGGCGATGCGATCATGGTGAATCCCATCGAAATTGAAGGGTTCCGTACACCAGGGCATACCATTCATGATGTGACCTTGAGGGATTGCACTTTACCGCAGGATGCGAGCATCCGTCTGGCCATGTATGATGAGCTGACCTTGCAGAATATCCACAGCGCAGCTGAATAAGCAGAAAACCCGGTATGGTACGAACTGTGTACCATACCGGGATTTCATTATAGGAACAAGTTTTTACAGCGCACCGTCAGAACGGACATTGTCATAGTTCAGCACACCCGCGAAGAACGCAAGCGCCAATCCCTGGCCCCAGCCCTGAATCCAGTCGCGGCTGATGCTGCGGTAACCGTCGGCATCTTTCATAACCGCGGTGCCGCCGGAAACATTCAGCACGCGGCCATCCGGGCTGACGTTTGCCAGCATACCGGGGATAGATTTATTGATGTACTTGATGTGCAGCGGGTTGCCCTTGGCGATCATGGCGGCAGCAATGCCGGCGCTGGCGCTGACTTCCTCATAAGAAGTTTCATCGTCCACAATGGTGCGCCACAGGCCGTTTTCGGTCTGGTAAAGCTTAAGTGCGGCAAGCTGGTCGTTCAGGCTGCCGACAACATCCAAAAACTTGGGGTACAGGTAGCACTGCGGCAGGCGAATGCCCACCTGAGACATGGTATACGCGGCCCAGGCATTGGCGCGGCCCCACTTGATGCCGGACATGTGGTCCCCGGTAATATTGTTATAGCCGTGGTAGTACAGCCCGCTTTCAGGGTCCTGCAAATATTTGATATGCCAGTAATACTGGTTCAGCGCGTCATCAATCAGCTGTTCATCTTTCAGCAGCACACCCATGCGCAGAAGGAAAAAGCCTGCCATAAACAGGGTATCGGCCCATGCCTGCTCCGGAAAATCATTGTTGACGGAGACCGTGTGCTGTAAAACATGGTCGCCAAAGCGCAGGGCTTCTTTTTCCAGATACTCCACCTTGCTCTTGGCAATGTTCAGATACTTCTCGTCGCCGGTGTGCTGGTACAGCGTGATCAGACAATGTCCCATCGAACAGGTATTGACCGTCCAGCGGGGCAGGCCCAGCTCAATATATTCATCCACGCGGTCCTTAACCAGCTGCAAATAACGTTCATTTTTCGTAACTTCGTAAGCCTCACAGATGCCGTAATACGCCACGCCGCAGGGCCAATCCCAGGTCATATCCATGCGCATGGTGCGGTCAACGATCTTATCAATTGTTGCTTCGATCTGTACCTTATCAAAAATCAGGTTTGCCATTTTCGTTGCTCCTTTTATTTCATGCGTTTCTCTTCAATGCTTTGCTGCATCTGATGCAAAATTTTTATATCTGCGGGGGCGCATTCCAGGATAACTTCATCCCGGATCAGCGGTGTTTCGGGTGCGTATTGGGCCAGCCAGTCCAGAATGGGGGCATAGTCCATCTGCCCCTTGCCAAGGCCGACCAGCGTTTTGGTGCCATCGGGTTCAATGCGGCAATCTTTACAGTGCATCGCGCCCAGCTGCTTGCCAATGACCGCCAGCCAGCTTTTCCAATGCTCTGCCTGGAAGGCTGCATTCTGGGCATCCTTTGTGGTAAACAGATTTACCGGGTCAAAAATGACCTTTATATTATTCGGGGCATCCACGGCCTGCAATAGCTCGGCCAAAATTTCCGGGCTGCACAAGGGGTGGATCGCCACCGGCTCCACGCTAAAAACTGCGTCCAGCCGCACAGCTTCTTCAGCAATGCGCTGCAGGCTGTCCAGCATCAGCGGGCGGCGCAGGGCTTTTTCTTCATCGGACAAGGCGGTCCAGGAAGTCTCGCTGCCAACCATTCTGGCACCCACCTGCTTTGCGTACCTCAGGCAGCGCTTCACATTTTCTACCCCGGCAAGGCGGGCGGGCTCATCGGGCGCGCTCAAATCCATGTAGCAGCTTAATACGGTGATTTCGATATCCTCGGTATCAAATGCCTGAAAAATTGCGGAAAGCTGTGCATCTGTGACCGATGCAAAATCTTCAATGCCTTCAATCGCCCGCGGCATTGCCAGCTGCGCACCAGTATACCCGGCAGTGTGCAGAATGTGCGCTAGTTGGACGGGGGTATGTTTGCCGTAGTCATGGGCACGGCAGCCGATACGGATCATTGTGCAAACCTCCTATTCGTGGGTACCTGCACAGCGGGGGAGATAAACAAAATTTGGAGCATCCGGCCCCTGCTGTTCTTTGGCAAAATGCTCAAAGTGACTTTCTGGGTCAACAGCAAGCCATTCTTGCAGCTCGGCGCTTGGCACACCGGGTTGGTGGCGGATATTTACATGGGTACGCGGTTCTTCCAGATAAGAAAACAGCAGGTTTTCCTGTACACTGATCAGATGCCAGCGATCCCCCTCCAGCAAGCCCTCGCTCACCAGCTTTAGATGGTACTCCATGTAGCTGCACCATTTATCCGGTTTCAAAACGGCAATGCGCCCATGCTGTGCACCGGAATGGCGCTCACGCAGCCAATCGCCGGCAGTGGTGGGGATATCGTGGTAAAAATACGGCTGCATTGCTACCCAGCGGCGGGGCAGGGCTTCGCCCACGGCAGCGGGCCATGGGCAAAGCAGTGCATCCAGCAGGGGCGACAACCCATCCGGCGCAAGCGCTGTGCCGACAGATTCAAGGTACAGGAACAAGTGCGCCTGATACCGAAACAGCGAAGCTGTCAGCAGCTGGTGTGCTTGGCGCAGCCCCTCAACGGTTTGGGAAAATTCCTGCATGGCAGCAGCAAGAGATACCGCATCGATTCCACTGTGCAGCACAGCATGGAATGATGCGCGAACCACGGGACAAAGCTGCCATGTAAGGCTTTCTGACGGCATTTGCCTACCCCCAATACGACTTATTTATTTTATTGTAAGCCGCCCAGCCGGGAAAATGCAACTTGTATAATGCACGGATTCTTTGTGATAATTGAAGTTTACAGACAATAAAAACTGTGTTATGATGGGCACAATTTAGGCAGAGTTCCTGCCGGAAGGAGCAGAACAATGGAATACAACATTCTTTCTTGCGGTGCGGTGGCGGACGGAAGGACAAACTGCGCAACTGCTATCCAAAACGCTGTGGATACGGCCTCGGCGGCAGGCGGCGGGCGGGTCATCATCCCGGCCGGGCAGTATCTGAGTGGGTCGGTATTGCTGAAAGATAATGTGGAACTTTACCTGGAAAGCGGCGCGGTCCTTATCAGCAGCCTGGACCCTGTAGATATCAAACCATTCCCCCAAGGGGGAAACGGCGTGAACCCTGACGATACTGCCGATGGCTGGCAGAGCGGCTTCTTTTTGGGTGCATCCCACGCCAAAAATGTGAGCATCAGCGGTATGGGTATGATTTACGGCCAGGGCGACCAGGTGTTTTTGGACAAAAACGAAGATAACGGTTTCCATGAATGCCCCAAAACCTGCGAAGCGTTCCGCCCGCGCATGATGCTGTTTGAAGATGTGGAAAACTTTACCGTGCGCGATGTAACGCTGAAAGATGCCGCTTTTTGGACACTGCATATGGCAGGCTGCCGGAATGTGCGCATTGACGGAATAAAAATCCTGAACGATGACCGCGGAGCCAATAACGACGGCATTGACCCGGACTGCTGCCGCAATGTGGTAATTGCCAACTGCATTGTCTCAACGGGTGATGACGCCATTGTGGTAAAATCCACCGGTCCCATGTCGCGCCGGTATGGTGTGTGTGAGAATATCACCATCACGAACTGCGTGCTGCATTCCCGCGATTCCGCCTTGAAAATTGGCACCGAGACCCACGGAACGATCCGCAACGTAACTTTAAGCGACTGCATTATTGACCGCTGCTCCCGTGCGGTGGGTATCTGGGTACGCGATGGAGGAACGGTGGAGGATATCCATATTCACCACCTGACCGGATCCACCCTGCGCTATGCAGACCGCTATGCCGAGCCGGGTGCACCGGGCTGGTGGGGAAAGGGCGAACCGATTTTCATCAGTGCGACCCCCAGGAAAAACAGCCGGACAAAGACAGGAACCATCCGGAACGTTACATTCGATAACCTGTCCATTACCTGCGAAAGCTGTGCGTTCCTGGCCGGTGAGCCGGAAAGCTGCCTGCGGGATATCCGCATCCGGGACCTGCACATGACTTTTAAGCGACAGGGAACCCAGCCGGGAGGCTTGTTTGATGAACAGCCATCGGTGCGGCATGTGTACTCCCATGCGATCCCCGCATTGTATGCCCGCAGTGTGAAACAGCTGACCGTGCAGGACAGCACCGTGCGCTATGCGGATAAAAGCGAAGCGTGGGCGAGCGAAGTTACAACACTGGAGGACTGTACGGAAAGTGCAGTTGACCTTAAAAAAATTCAATAATCCTTGTAAGGAGGCAGATATTTATGTACCAGGCTGCACAAAACCGTTACAACACCCTGCCAACCCGCCGCTGCGGAAACAGCGGCCTGCTGCTGCCCGCTGTTTCGCTGGGGCTGTGGCATAATTTTGGCGATACCTCCCCGTATGAGAACATGCGTGCGCTCTGCCGTACGGCGTTTGATAACGGCATTACCCACTTTGACCTTGCCAATAACTATGGCCCAGAACCGGGTGCTGCCGAGCGCAATTTTGGCCGGATCCTACACGATGACCTTGGCGTTTACCGCGATGAGCTGATTATTTCCACCAAAGCAGGCTATGAAATGTGGGACGGCCCTTACGGCAACTGGGGCAGCCGCAAATACCTGCTGGCCAGCCTGGATCAGAGCCTGCGCCGCATGGGGCTGGACTATGTGGATATTTTTTACCACCACCGCATGGATCCTAACACCCCGTTGGAAGAAACAATGGGCGCGCTGGCCCAGGCGGTGCGCAGCGGCAAGGCGCTGTATGTCGGCCTATCCAACTATGACGGCCCCACGCTGGAAAAAGCCACTGCGATTTTGGACGAACTGCATGTGCCGTTTATCATCAATCAGAACCGCTACTCGATTTTTGACCGCACGATTGAAAATAACGGCCTGAAAGCGATGGCAGCCCGGTTGCATAAGGGAATTATCACCTTCAGTCCGCTGGCACAAGGACTGTTGACAAACCGATATCTGCAGGGGATTCCGGCTGACAGCCGGGTACACACAGACGGGCGATTTTTGAAAGAAAAGGATATTACGCCGGAAAAAATCGCTCAGATCAATGCCCTGAACGATATTGCCCAGGCCCGCGGACAGACGCTGGCTGAAATGGCCCTGGCCTGGCTGCTGAGCCATGATGAGATTACGACCGTGCTGATCGGTGCATCGAAAACCAGCCAGATCCTGGATAACATCAAAGCAGTGCAGAACACGAGCTTTACGGCAGAGGAATTGGAAGCGATCGACAGAATCAGCAAATAAGCCGCAATCGATAATTTGAAAGGGAAGCCGTTTGCAGAGAACGGCTTACCTTTTTGTTTCGGGAGTTATGGGGTTGGCGGGCGCAGCCAGCCGCTGTATTTCAAGATAGAAGTACCAATGCCGGTGCCTGTGGCCCGCCGCCAGTCCGATGGGGCGGTGCCCATCACCTCATAAAAATGGCGGTTGAAGCTGGACATGGAGCCAAAGCCGACTTTTTCACTGATGGTCAGGATCGAATCATCGGTCATGCGCAAAAGGCTGCAAGCTTTTGCAATGCGCGTCCGGTTCAGGTAGTCCAGCGGCCCCATGCCGACAAGCTCCCGGAACACCCTGCGAAAATGGGATTCGCTCATGCTGCACGCATCGGCAAGGTCGCGGATGCTGAAATTCTCCATATAGAATTCATCAATATAGGTCAATGCAGGTGCAATGACCATGCGGTTTGCTGAGGCAGAATCATTTTGCTCGGTGGAAAGCCGCATGACTTCGGTAATCAGGGCAACAAACAGCCCGCGCACGCTGATCTCATAGTTCAGGGAACGTGTTTGCATTTCCTGCAGGATCATCTTGACATAATTTGCCAGCGCGGGGTGGTCGGCAGAGGAAAAAATGCCGCTCCAGCCATGCAGTACCTGGGCCAGCAGGCGGCTGTTCGGCAAGGCTGCTGGGTCAAAAAAGGGGCGCAGCAGCTCCTCTGCATCGGTAAAAATATAGCTCCATTTGCTGGCACAGCCGGGGTCGGACCAGGTTGTATGCGGAACATCCCCGGCAACAAGGGTAATATCCCCGGCTTTGAAAGGAACAACCTTCCCGGAAAAGTTCATTTTTCCACTGTCACTTTCACAAATGCCGATTTCCAGGCAGTTGTGGAAATGCAGTACGCCGGAAGGTACATCGGAAATGCGCCATTCCTCACCAGCAATAACCCGGAGAGGGAAGTGGGGAGGAAACTCATAACTCCGGTATTCAATAACGGTTTTGCTGTGGCGGCCCATGGTGGAAGCCTCCTTGCTTTTGTTGGTTTCTATGCTGTCTCTATTGTACCATGAAAAAATCTGCTTGGGTTTTTGTTTTATTCTACTAATCATGTGCAAAAACGCCTTGTTAGAAATATGATATAGCTGAAACGACCATAAAAGCAAGTGATATACAGGAAACAAGGTGCAGCATTACGATAATAATCCAAATAAATAAGCGTGTTTTCTCAATATACAGGGAATATGAATGCTCTAAATTGAAATTCTTGAGCGTTTTTGCATAGTAATTGAAGAAAAGTAGTGAGAAAATGGTTGCAACAAAGTGCATAATAGAAACAACAAAAGAGAAAAAAAACTGGTGTAAATGCAAAACGGCTCGGGCTTTTGCATCAAACCACATGGAAAAAGGAGAAGCGACCCAGTATGGCAAAACCGCAAAAGTCCATTGCACAATCAGAAGTACCGGGGCTCGTTAAAAAGGGGCCATTGTACTACTTAAAGCGGGACTGGCAGCTGTACGCACTGATGCTGCTGCCAATGGTGTTCATCATCGTTTTCAAGTACTTCGCCTACACGGGCTTGTCTGTAGCGTTCCTGGATTATAAGATCGGCAAAGGTTACGCGGGCAGCAAGTTTGTTGGCTTAAAGATCTTCGAGAAAGTTTTTAAGCACCGTGATTTCACCAAAGCCGTTGTCAATACGCTGCTGCTGAACGTGCTGGATCTGATCTTCAGCTTCCCGATGCCCATTATCCTGGCGCTGCTGTTGAATGAGATCCGCGTCAAATGGTTCAAGCGCACGACCCAGACGCTGCTTTATCTGCCGCACTTCTTGTCCTGGGTCGTCATTGGCGCTGTTGCTTACCAGATGTTTGCAACGCAGTCCGGCGTTGTCAATGCGCTGATTGCCAATGCGGGCAAAAGCCCCATTCCGTTCCTGCAGGAAGATGGCTGGTGGCTGTTCAGCTATGTGCTGATCGGCGTTTGGCAGACCATGGGCTGGGGAACCATCATTTACTTAGCCGCCATCACGAACGTCAATTCTGAATTGTACGAGGCTGCCAAGGTCGATGGTGCCAATCGCTGGCAGCAATGCCTGCATGTTACGTTGCCTTGCATCCGCTCCACCATCGTGGTCATGCTGATCATGCAGCTTGGCAAACTGATGGGCGGCAGCTTCGAACGTATCGTTGCTTTGTCCAATGCCAAGGCAACCGAATTCACCACCACCATCCCGGTTCTGGTTTACAAATGGTTCCAGGGCAACAAATTCAGCGAATCCACAGCGCTTGGCCTGTTCCAGTCCGTGATCGGCGTGATTCTGGTTATCGCATCTGACCGTGTCGCCAAAAAACTTGGCGAGGATGGCCTGCTGTAAGGAGGGAAGATAGATATGACCACTGCCACAGCACCTGCTGTTGAAAAGCGCAAAAAGCCTTGGACCAAGGCCCGCGTGATTGACCTGATCATCGACATCTTCTGCTTCGTGATCGTTGGTGCAGCATCTTTGACCTGTATCCTGCCTTTCATCCATATTTTGGCAAAGTCTTTGTCCGATAATGCTTACGTTGTTGCAAACCGCGTGATTCTGCTGCCAATGAGTGATGCCGGCATCAATCTGGATGCTTACAATAAGGTGTTCCATGACCCCACCATTATGCAGTCCTTGTGGGTCACCGCCCTGGTTACCGTTGTGTTTACAGCAATCGGTATGTTTCTTACGGTTTGTGCCTCCTATGCGCTGACCCGCCCGGAATTCCATGGCCGCAAGGTGTTCACCTTTATGATCATGTTCACGATGTACTTTACCGCCGGTACGATCCCTGACTACCTGCTGATGAACCAGCTGCACATGCTGGATACCATCTGGTGCCTGATTTTGCCGCTGTGCTTTGCACCGTACAACCTGTTGATCATGAAGAACAACTTCCAGGGTTCTATCCCCGAAAGCCTGATCGAGTCCGCCCGCCTGGACGGTGCTTCCCACTTCACCATTCTGGCAAAAATCGTTGTGCCGCTGTCCAAACCCATCATGGCAACCATCGCCCTGTTCTATGCAGTTGGCCGTTGGAATGCCTACTCCGATGCGCTGTACTACATTAAACAGAATGTCTCGCTGCGCCCGCTGCAGCTCAAACTGTATTACCTGATTGTTGCCGCGAGTGAAAGCTTCCAGTCCGAGGGTGTTTCCACCGTTGCTATGACGAATCCCGAAGTTCTGAAAGCTGCCTGCATCATCTTCGCCGCTGTGCCTATCATCTGCGTATATCCGTTCATCCAGAAATACTTTGTCCAGGGCACGATGGTTGGTGCTGTCAAAGGTTAAAAATCCGGCCGCTGCCTGAGGTAGAAACAGGACGCGAGGGCACACAAACCCCGAAGCGCGATGCGGGTCGCCGCAAGAGGATACCGCAAAGAGGACAACTCACGCACAACTTTATGAAACACTGCCGCCAAGAACGGCTCCAAAAGCGTTAAACAATTTGTTTTTCAAAAAGGAGGAAAACAATGAAAAAGACACTTGCACTTGGTATGGCTGCTGCCATGACCGCAACCCTGCTCGCCGGATGCGGCGGGTCCTCTAGCTCTGCTGCTTCCTCTGCCGCTGCTTCTACAGCCGAAAGCACCGCTTCCTCTACTGCGGCTGCTTCCACTGCGGAGAGCACGGGCAGCTACACTGATTATTCTGCGGGCTTCCCGGAGAATGTCACCATCCAGATCCCGGTTTATGACCGCGGCTTTGAAAACTGGAACCCCACAGACAACTACTACACCCGCTGGATCCAGTCCGAGTTCGGCGATAAGTATAACGTTACCGTCAAATACGTTGCTATCGCCCGCTCCAATGAGGTGCAGGACTTTAACCAGATGATTGCCGCCGGCAACGCCCCCACCATTATCTTCCATTATGATATGCCTGCTGCTGTCAACTACTGGTCCGAAGGTGCTGAGCAGCCCATCGATCTGGATGAAGTTGCCTACTATGCCCCTACCTATTGGGATAACATGAAGGACACCATCGAGACCTACGGCAAGCTGGACGGTGAAAATGCTTTCATCTTCGCAGAGCGCGACCCCATCTACTACAACTGGGTCACACTGATTCGTAAGGACTGGCTGGATCAGGTCGGGCTGGATGTGCCCACCTCCAACGAGGAACTCAAGACCGCCATGCAGGCCTTCAAGGACGCGGGTCTTGGTGTTGAGAACGCTCCGCTGATCACCAAGAGCTTCACCTACTTCTACAACTGGATCCCCGAGGGCACCAGCGATGACGAGCTGGCCCAGTACCTGGATTTGAACGTTGCACCGTTTACTTGGACCGCCACCAAGAATTACCTGCAGGATATGAACGAGAAGTACAACGCAGGCATCGTTGATCCGGAGTTTTACCTGACCACCGATGACACGCTGGCCAAGGGCAAGTTTGTCTCCGGTCAGTGCGCTACGTACAGCTTCTATATGTCCAGCGGCACCGACGTGTTCAGCAGCCTGCTGGCCAACGACCCCAACGCCGAAGTAGCCGTTATGGGTTCTACCGCTTCCGGCACGGTTGCCGACGGCTTCACCGCACACTACTATGAGTATCCCAGCTACGGCATGATTATGGGCATCAACGCCAACGCCACCGCTGAGGAGCGCGCCGCCACATATATGTTCCTTGACTGGATGAGCCAGCCCGATAACCTGAAGTACCTCCAGTACGGCGAAGAGGGCAAGACCTATAACGTCGTGGACGGCATCAATGTTTACAACACCGACTACACCGGTGACGACAAGCTGAGCAACAATAATAACAAGGACTACTGGTGCCTCGTTCAGGAGGTCCAGCACTACGGCGACGAGGCCGCTGACCTGCAGGCCAACAAGACAACCCTGGCTCCCGCCGGTTATGATTGGGTTGTCCAAGATGCTTACGACCTGCAAAAGAAGGGCGAGAGCGGCGGTATCATCACCCCGATCTTCTCCAAGGCAGTTCAAGCTACCACCGAATACAGCGCTGACCTGAACAGCCTGTGGCAGGAAGCCTATGTTGACTGCGTTACCTGCAGCCCCGACGAGTTTGAGTCCAAGTATGAGGAGTACTGCCAGGAGTATCTGGATGCCGGTTATCAGGAAATCCTCGATGAAAAGGCAAGCCTGATTGCTGATGGCAATGTCCTGGTTGTCAAGTAAGAAAATTTAAAATCGCGTATACATCATGCGCTGTTGGGGCCGCTGCCGGGCAGCGGCTCCAATTTTTATGCAAAACAACCGTTGCAAGGGACGGTGCCTGCACCGACCCGTCAACGCCCACGGAAAGTATATACCATTTGTTGAATGTACAAAGGAGTGTACATAAGATGCAGTTTACATGGAACATCGCGCAAGGCGTATCTTCCTACAACAAACAAACGGGTTTCGGTTTTGTAATCGGTGCGGTGTATAACGCCAATGCGGCGCTGCGCATTCCGGAAACGAACAGCAGCTTTTTGCCGCAGTGGTGGTACGCGAGTACCGCAATTTGTGATGTGACCTGCACGGAATACGGCGTGCAGGCAACTGCCACCGATGCAGTACGGGCAGAGGACCTGGAATGCCGCAGCCTGCCGGTGTGGTTCCGGGTAGATGTTCCTGCAGAGGGTGTTTACCGTACCAAAATTACCGTGACCGGTACAGATGGAGGGGAAGTGCTGGTATTCATCGGCCGCCGCCGTCTTGTCTGGCGCGGTACACTGGCAGCAGGGGAGAACAAAACCATAACAGCGTATTGCGATGTGTTTCCCATCGTGCCGCGCGGGCAGGTAGATGCCGTGCCAAGTACCGCTGTGAACGTGACGGTTGTGGAGGGCGCACTGGCGGCGGCAGCGGTGACCGAAGCCCCGGATGTCCGCCGCATCTGGGTGTGCGGTGATTCAACTGTGACCGATCAGACGGCAAATCTGCCCTATGCACCGGGCACAAGCTATTGCGGCTGGGGGCAGATGCTGCCCGCTTATCTGCCGGATGTCTGCATCACCAACCACGCCCACAGCGGCCTGACCACCGAGAGCTTTACGAGCGAAGGACACTGGGATATTGTCAAACCGCGGCTGCGGGCAGGGGATATCTGCCTCTACCAGTTTGGCCACAATGACCAGAAATTGGCACATTTGCAGGCATACGGCGGCTATACCGACCGCCTGCGTACCTATATAAAAGAAGCCCGCACAGCCGGAGCTGTGCCGGTGCTGGTCACACCGCTGGCGCGCAACAGCTGGAAAGATGCCGCACACTATAACGACTTTTTGGCAGATTTTGCTGATGCAGTGCTGACTTTGGGCAAAGCTGAAAATGTGATGGTTCTTGACCTGCACACCTGGGCCATGGCGCTGATGCAGCAGGATGGGCTGGAAACGGCTAAGCGGTGGTTTTACCCAGGCGACTATACCCACACCAATGATTTTGGTGCTTATAAAATGGCGGATTTTGTGGCCCATGCCCTGGGCGATGCGCTGGGGCTGATGGTGACGGATGCCCCGGAGTGGACGCCGACACCGCCGTTTGTACCGCTGGAAGCTCCTGCAGACTGCGCGATTCCTGCGCCGGAAGGCGATCCCTTTGCCGATTACGATGCCACCCGCCCCAACGATACGCTGACTCGTGCCGAAGCGCTGGAACTGGCAATCAAGGCGCTTAAACTGTTTCCCATCAATGTGTACAATGACCTGTACAGCGATATTGTCGGGCATGAAACGTATGCCGGAACCATACAGTGCGCCGCGCAGAATGACTTGATCCCACCGGAATGGGTTGCGGATGGCAGCCTTTACCCGAATCAGACAGTAACAGCGGCTGACTTCTTGGCTGTGCTGATTCCCGGTGCTGCAGGCCGCCGCCCGCTGGCGGATGCCGTGCCTGTGCCGGACTCTGTGCCCGTTTACGCAAGGCGGGCAGTGGGCCAGGCTGTGGCGGAAGGCCTGATTGCCCCCGAAGCCCTGACAAAACCGCTGAACCGCAGTAACGCTGCAGAAATCTGCCGCCGCCTGCATATTTGAATAAAGGAGTGACTGGAGATGAAATTTGAACATACGAGCGGCGGATTTACGCTGCCGGGTGAATCTGGGCAGGAAAAACTTACGCTGGAACTGGCAAAAAAATGGGGCGCGGATGTGATCCGCGATAGTGATGGCACCCAGCTTTCCGATGAAATTCTCGACGCCGGGTACGATATTTACTCCACCATCTGCATCATCCGTGACCACAATGCCTGGGCAAAGGAACACCCGGAATGTTTACAGCAGTCCTTTTTGAGCACAGAGCCGGTCATTGCTGCCGAAGAGCCGCTGACCGTTAAGCCGATGGCGGGGTTCTTTGATGAGCAGTTCAAGATCAATGACCGCCCCGAAGCCCTGCGTTACTGGCAGGTTTGGGACCGCACGGCCAACAAGCTGCTGCCTGCGGACACATGGCAGTGGGATGCTGCCGCAGGTACAGTGACTGTGGCAAGTCCAGTGCCGTTCCATGCTTACACGGTCAGCTTTTTGGCATGGCGCACCTGGGAAGAGATCAACATGTACAACCATGTTACCAACAGCTGGACCAGTGAGCACCTGCTGCCTGTTGATCCGCGCACCAAGGAAGCTCAGGACTTTTTGTACGACTGGCTGAAAAATTGGTGCGAGACCCACCCCCAGACCAACGTGGTGCGGTTTACCAGTATGTTCTATAACTTCGTCTGGATCTGGGGCAGCGATAAGCGCAACCAGAATCTGTTTACGGACTGGGGCAGCTATGACTTTACCGTATCGGAAAAGGCGCTGGATGATTTTGCGGCCCAGTATGGGTATACCCTGACGGCAGAGGACTTTATCAACAAGGGCAGCCTGCAGGTGACCCACATGCCGCCGACGGCTCACAAGCGGGATTACATGGAGTTTACCCAGCAGTTTGTGGCCGGGTACGGCAAAAAACTGGTGGATTTGGTTCACAGTTACGGCAAGCGTGCCTATGTATTTTATGACGATAGCTGGGTGGGCGTTGAACCTTACGGCCCGCACTTTAAGGAATTCGGCTTTGACGGCGTCATCAAGTGCGTGTTTTCTGGTTATGAAGCCCGGATGTGCGCGGGCGTTGATGCGCCGGTGCATGAGCTGCGGTTCCATCCGTACCTGTTCCCGGTGGGCCTGGGCGGTGCACCGACCTTTGCACCGGGCGGCAACCCCACCCGCGATGCAGCTGAGTATTGGAACCATGTCCGCCGCGCCCTGCTGCGGGCCAAGATCGACCGCATCGGCCTGGGCGGCTACCTGCACCTTTTGAATGACTTCCCGGATTTTGTGGAGTATATCGCGGATATTTCTGACGAGTTCCGCGCTATTAAGGAGTTGCATACCCATGGTGCCGTGGCGACCCTGCCGTTGACGGTGGCGGTTCTGCATAGTTGGGGCAGCCTGCGCCCCTGGACGCTGTCCGGCCATTTCCATGAGACTTATATGCACACCCTTATCCACATCAACGAAGCGCTGGCAGGGCTTCCGGTGAACGTGAAATTCATCAACTTTGACGATGTGAAGAACGGCGTGCCTGACGATGTAGATGTTATCATCAACGCAGGCCGTGCGGGCAGCGCATGGAGCGGCGGCGATGCTTGGCAGGATGAAACCCTGGTTGCCGCGCTGAACAAGTGGGTATACAACGGCGGCGTGTTGCTGGGGGTAGAGGAACCGTCCGCAGTAAGCGGTTACGGCGATACCTTCCGCATGGCACGCATCCTGGGCGTGGACGAGGATACCGGTGCCCGTGTCTGCCATGGCCGCTGGCCGGTGCAGGCAGAACCGGTGGATGGATTGATCCCGGACGGTGCAACGCTGAAAACCCACGACCACCTGTACATGACCGACGGCGGTACCCGTGTGCTGGCTGAGGTGGACGGCACCCCCGCTATTGCTGCCCATGCGTTCGGCAAGGGCCGCGGTGTGTACATGGCCGGGTTTGAATACAGCCCTGTCAACGCCCGCATGCTGTTGAACCTGCTGCTGTGGGCCAAGGGGCTGCCGCTGAACAGCGATTGGCTGACCACGGACCCCGAAACCGAGGCCGCATGGTTCCCCGCCGACAAAACTCTGGTTGTCATCAATAACAGCACGCAGAAGAAATCTACAGTGGTCAAGACCCCCGATGGCGATATTGCCGTTGAGCTGGATGGGCTGGAAACCAAAATTTTGCCCCAAAACTAAAAACATAACGTCCGGTGCATATTTTGATCAGCACCGGACGTTATGCCAACGGGAACCCCACGGTTCCTTATGCCAGTGGGATGTGCTGCGGCCAATACACTGAAATCGGCCCTTCATTCCCTGTGCCGCTTGCGGGGAAATGCACTGCCCTATGGAGGGGCTATGGTAAATTTATGAGCATTCGTGGACAGGTTCTGCGCTCCAATGTTGATATGACACAAGGGCGGCCCTTGAATGTCATCTTCTCTTTCGCACTGCCGCTGCTGATGGGGAACCTTTTCAACCAGCTGTACAATGTGGTGGATACCGCTATCGTGGGACGGGCACTTGGTGCAGACGCGCTGGCGGCAGTGGGCAGTACAGGCAATATCAATGCCTGCCTGTTTCTGCTGCTGGCTGGGCTTGCAACAGGTGTCAGCGTTATTGTGTCACAATACTGGGGTGCTGAACGGTATGATGAACTGCGCCGCCTGTTGGGAACATTTTTGACGCTGCTTTTAGCGGCATCTGTTGTAATGTCACTGCTGGGGGTGCTGCTGGCTGAGCCAATGCTGCGCTTGCTGCAAGTTCCGGAAAATCTGCTGGATGCCGGTGTGACTTACCTGCGTATTACAGCAGGGCTTTTGCTGGGCAATGCCCTGTATAACGCCGCGGGCGCTGTGCTGCGCAGCACTGGGGATTCCCGCACGCCGTTGGCCGCTATGGTAGTTTCCAGCCTTTGCAACATTGTGTTGGACCTGTGGTTTATCTTGGGGCTGCACATGGGGGTAGCCGGGGCAGCATTGGCAACGGTAGCGGCTCAGTTCCTTTCTGCAGGGGTCTGCCTTTGCGAACTATGGCGGCAGAAACAGCCCTTTGCCTTTGCCTCGGTACGGCTCTGTTTTAACAAAGTGGATGCCGCCCTGATTTTGCGTTTTGGCCTGCCTACGGCGCTGCAAAGCTGCATGATAACCCTTGGCGGTATGACCGTGCAGGGAATTGTAAACAGTTTTGGCAGTGTGACCATGGCGGCTTACACCGCTGTGCAGCGGATCGATTCGCTGACGATTCAGGTTGTGGTATCGGTAAGCAATGCACTGGCCATTTACACGGGGCAGAATATGGGAAAACACGATATAGACCGCGTGTGCCAGGGCCTGCGTGATTCGCTGAAAGCGCTTTGCGTGATCTGCCTGGTGTTGGCCGTCGCGGTGTTTGCATCGCGCCGGCTGCTGCTGTCGATTTTCCTTGACCCAGCCACCGATGCTGCCAGCATTGCACAAGGGGCGGATTTTCTCAGTGTAATGGGGTTTGCCTATATTATTGCCGCGGTAATGAACAGTTATCTGAACGTGCTGCGTGGTGCAGGGGATGTAAATGTCAGCCTGGTTGCAGGCCTGTTTGAGATGGGGGCCCGGCTGGCGTTTGCCTCTTTGCTGGCACCGCACCTGGGTGTGTGGGGCATCTGGCTTGCCACCCCGTTAAGCTGGGCTTCCGGCTGTATCATCCCGGTGGTGCGGTATTACAGCAAAGAATGGATGAAGCGAACGCTGATCTGAACCGGTGAGAAATAAAAGAAAGCACGGCTCTGCGATAGAAAATCATCATGAGACCGTACTTTGTCTTGTGTTTATGAATTTTGGGCAAAAGGTTTCAGTGCGCTTTTGCGGTATTGCTGCGGGCTTTGGCCTGTCATGGAAGAAAAGCGGGTGGAAAAATTGCTTTCATCCTCAAAGCCAACCTGGCGGGCAACCTCGCCGACAGGGAAATCTGTCAGAACCAGCAGTTCTTTTGCGCGGGTAATACGGGTGGATAACAAAAAATTGTACGGTGTTGTGCCCATATATTGCCGGAAAAGCCGCAAAAACCAGCTTTTGCTGACAGGGATCTGCGCCAGCAGCATATCCAGATTGATGGGCTCCGCATAATGTGCACGGATATAATCTGCAATCTGCTTGATCATGGTCCGGTTGGAACGACTTTCGTCCCCGGAAAGCTGCTGGTGGGCAAGCAGTGCCAGCATTTTGTGCAGTGTCAACCCAATTTCGATCTGGGCGGTGGTGGTTTCCTTTTTCCACTCGGCAAACAGTGTTTCAAACAAAGGCTGCATCTCCATGCGGCTGACATGCGCAGCGGTAAGCCGCCCCTGCGACTGTACGGAATCGGCTAACGTTTTAACCCCAACACCGTCAAGGTGTACCCAGTAGTGTTCCCATACATCATAGCCGGGGGCCGTGCAGTAACTTTGCGGTGTGCGGCAGTTCATCAGCAGTGCGGCACCTTGCGGCAGCTCAATGTGCTGTTCGTTCTGCTCAATCAAGCCAGCCCCGGCCAGGGTATAAAAAAGGATGTAACTTTCCTTGTCTGTACGGGCTGTGGCAAAGTGGGAACGCCCATAAAACAGTCCGGCTTCCGTTGCATAAAACGGCTGTGCCAACACGGCGTTATTTGGCGTTGCACGCAGCCACACACTGCGTTCTTCCACGTCCATATTATAGGTCAACATAAGGGATCACCTCAGTAGAATTATCACAAAATAAACAGTGCTTTGTGGTATGAAATAGATCAGAAAAAAGCAATATAATGTAAATGAAAAGAATAGTAACACTACAGTAATTTTACCAAAAATAAGGTGCGGATGCAACCTTGTTTTTTGACTTTGGTTTTAACGTAATACAAAATAAAAATGTTTGTACGGAAAGGAAATCAACATGGAACATATGGCATGGAAAGGCCGCATCAAACCCGGTTGCAAGGCAGAATATCAGCGCCGCCACGCAGAGATCTGGCCGGAGATGGTCAAGGTTTTGAAAGAGGCAGGCATCTGCAATTACAGCATTTTTTATTGCAAAGATGAACTTTTTGGCTACTATGAATGCGAGAAAGGCGTTGCCTATGCTGAAAAGGTGCAGGCAGAAAGCCCCATTGTGGACCGCTGGAATGAGTATATGAAAGATATTCTGGAGCTGGAAATGGACCCCGTGACCGGTGCCCAGCCCAAGCTGGAGCAGGTGTTCCGGCTGGATTAACAAACAAAGCAGAGAAGCGAGCCTTGCCAGAGAAAAAATGGTAAAGCTCGTTTTTTATTTGCTTTATGGGCAGTGAGATAAATCGGAATTATTTCAAAAAAAATACCGCCCCATCTCACGATAAGGCGGTAGATTGCGTTATTCTATGCTGCTCCTAAGTTTTTAGATAACAAATCACCATTGGCAGCGTTCTCAAATATTTCAAAAGCATCTTGTAGTTCTTCCAATCACAGCTGGTGTGTCTCTTTCCAGAGTATTTGTTTTCCGCGACATCATTCAGCATCATCAGAATAAAACCCGATGGCCTTTTGCAAAGCCAAGAAATGCTTTCCTGTGTATTTGATTGCCCTGTGCTCTCCTTGCATTTCTATCCTACAGGTAATCAAATTCTCGTCATTTTCTTTTACATGGTAATCTTGTATCATCGAAATAAGCTCAGACAGGTTCTTCTTTCCGTACTTAAATTCAGCAGCACAGTTCGGACATAGACAAAGAGAATTCCAACATTCTGAAATGCTATGTTTGTATCTATCCGGAATAGAATTGGTTGGGAGAATATTACAAGCTTCAAAATATGGCTTTCCATTAAAAATGGAATTAGCCGAAGCGAAAGTGGCAAAAACAAGAGCTGCTCACGAAAAGGCTGTTGGCGAATTGAAAAAACTCTACGACATTCGCAAGGAACAACAGCAGGAGCAGCTTTTAAAGGCAATGATGTCCGGCAAACGGTCTTTTGAGGAAATTTTGAAATTCATTTCTGACGATACCGCTTTCCAATGCGGAAGTATTTTTGCTTTTTGAAAGTGATGACTATGAATCATGCTCACTCGTCTGTGCGGACGCAGCGCAGCGCATATCGTGCCTGACCGGTCGTGGTACAGGTAAACAATGTCAGATCCCAATTGCTCTCGGACGTTTTGACCGCCATCTCCTCGATTTGGGTTGGCTGCAGAACCTCTGTATCCGAGACCGCATAATGCCATGTGTTGTCATTCATGTCAACAAAAAGCACTTCTGTCCCCACCGTAAGATGCGTTAGAGGGCTGAAGTGACGCGCATAGTTATGTCCTGCGATTACCAAGTCATCTGTATATAGTGCGCCGGAATACCGCCCCGGTGCGATCTTTAGCCCCGGATAGCTCCACTGCTGCATCACGGGCAGTGCCAGCCCGATGGACGGAATAGAGAGATACCCAATATAGTCGTAGCCGTCAATGGTGCCAACAGGCATCTCCGTGTCCGCTGTGGGTTCTGCTGCATCACCGGGATAGATGGTGCGTGGCTCTGCGATCGATTCCTCCAGCTGGGTCAGCACACTGTCGGCTGCTTTTTCTGCGCGGGTACTGTCCCACTGGTTGTAGCCCATAAGCAGCACAGCTGCCAGCAATGCCAGAACCCCAAGCGCAATCAGGGCGTTCCCCAGCTTATTTCTCATTCTGACCACTTCGCTTTTTGAGTACGACACCTGCCGCCACCAGTACAGCGCCAGTCACCGCCAGTACGGGGACTGGCCAATTCAACTGTCCGGTCTGCGGCAGTGCAGAAAGCACTTCCTGCGTGGGCGGCGTCTGCGTTGTTTTCCGGCTTGCAGTACCCGCTTTGGGGTGGGCGTCCACATCGTAGACATACCGCCCGTTTTCCATGATTGGAACCGTCACAAGAAAAGGCTGTATGGCGTCATACCCTTCGGCTGCCTGCTTCTGCACAATAAGGTAAAGCCCAGCCTTCAGATCACCAAACACGGCGATTCCGCTGTCATTGACGGTCTTGGTGACCGCCTGTGCATTTTGTGTCACCTTTTCTGCCAATCGGCTCGCCAGTGTGCTTTCGGATACATTGTCCAGCGCGATTCCGCAATTCTCGAAACCGTTTGCATAAGTAAAGCTCATATCTGCGCCGTTTTTAGAGACACTCGCCACACGGTACAGCGTCAGCTCACCGCCCTGCAGCGGTGCTGCGGTTTCGGTATCACAGAGCAATACCTTGATGGAGCCGATGCGCGTTTCATCAACCGTTTCTGCGGCAAGAGCCGGAACAGCGCCCCACACCAGCAGGCACAGCATAAGCAGCACTGCCAACCGATCACGGATGCTTTTCATAATGTTATTTCCTCCTTCTCTTGCTGCGCTTGCGCAGATGTGGGGCAAGCAGCACACCGACCAGTGCCGCAAGTAGCATCGGGATGGCCAAAATCGGGGCCACGATGATGGGTTCAATGCGGAATGCATCTGCCGCCACACGGATATGCTTTTGGCTTTCCGTAGTTTCGACCCGCTTGCCGCGCACCAATAGGCGGTGCGTGTTGATGCCGTAGGGGGTGCAGGTCATCAGGGTGACATAATCCATCCCCTCGGTGGGAAGCAACTGGTCGATCTCAGTAGGCAGCACAATAGAGATTTGATCGACCTCATAGGTCAGCACCCGATTCAACACTGTGATGGTAAAGCGGTCGCCCACCTCCAGCTCGTCCAGATTGGTGAACAGCTTTGCGCTGGGCAGGCCGCGGTGCGCTGATATGACCGCATGGGTCCCGGCACCGCCCACGGGCAGGCTGCTGCCTTCCAGATGGCCTGCTGCCACCTGCAGCACGCCCTCATCGGTGCCGTGGTATATGGGCAGCTCAACGCTGATTTTGGGGATCGTGATATACCCCATAATGCCCGTGCCGGAGATGTCGAGCGTCTGCGCATAGCCGCTGACCAGATCCGGTTTATAAAAGGCATTGGGGGTGGTGTTTAACTGCCGGTTGTACGCATCGGCAGCATCGAAATAGGTCTGATAATCCGCATCTGACAGCTGTTCTACTTCCTCGGCATAGCTAGCCACTGCGCGGGACTGATGCTTCCGGTTGACAGCGTCGCTGACGGAGGGATATAACATCACGGATAGACCCACGAGGAAGATCAATATTAAAATAATTGTGCTGAGGTTCTTTCTCATGGGTTACTCCCTAATGTTATAAGGATTGGTATATGACGGCAAATGCGCCTTTACTTGTTATTCATCCGCTTTTTGGTGACCAGCAGAACGGCAGCCACGACCATCAGCACGCCGCCGATCACATAGAAAAGGGTAGTGCCGATGCCGCCGGTGGAGGGCAGCTGCGTTCCGGCTTTGTTCAAAACCTTAACAGTTGCATCTGTTGCTTGTGTATAAGAGGTTTCGCTTGAATTCCTATATTCAACCGTTTCACTCACACTTGTGGCGCTGGTCGTTGCGGTGATTTCAACTTCAATGGGTCCGGTCAGCTTATTATACCCTGCGGGCGCTTCGGTTTCTTCCAGATAATAGGTTCCCACGTTGAGACCTTCAATCGAAATATCACCTGTGCCGGTAGTTTCCAAAGTTGTTGCATCGCTCTGATTGGTTACCCAACCGTCGATTTTACCGCCAGTCAGCTTTGCATAATACTTTTTGTCGGTACCGTCCTTGCGGTACAGTACAAACTTTGCACCATTCAGCGCCACTTCATCGTTTGTACTGTTCAGCGTATATTTGTGTACATTCAGTTTCCAAACATAGGTTGTTGTCTTTTCTTCGGTGCTGACTTTCCCACTATACTCCAGCTTTGCTTTGTTCGTGTTGCCTTCGCCACCAATCGTGGCGTTTGCCGCAACCGTCGCCGAATAGGTAACAACGACTACATCGTTCGGTTTGAGCTTGCCATTAGTAAATTTTACATCAAAGGAATCCCCATCTGTGGGGTTTGTTTCCAAGGTATAGTCAGTACCTGCATTAAGCTTTGTTGTTCCGACTTTAACTTCAAGTGAATCAGAATCAAATGTCAGACCGGAGAGCTTATCGTGCAGAACATAGTTCTTCGGATCACCATCCTTTACCGTAATGGTTATGCTAAAGTTTACGGTATCACCAATGCCTGCACTGTTGCTATCAACCTTCTCATCACCATTAATCACGATTTTCTTTTCGATTGTTGTATCACTGTTCTTTTCTTTTATGGTAACACTCGGCGCCGTTGTGTCCAGACTGCACAGAGACCCCAGGCTGGTATCTACCAGATAGTAACCCAGTGTCAAATTTGTAAAGGTCACTGTAGCGTCAGTTGCGGTTTCTGTCTTATCACATGCAATACTTTTTTCAACCGCAAAAGCCTTTGCCAGCTTTGCAAAATCCGCTCCGGCTTCTTTTTTCGCATCTTTCCACTCAATATAACCTGCCGAATTTACGCTAAAAAAGTCTGTTGCGCGCACTTCCTTGCCATCAATGGTTGTGATATAATCAGGAAAGTTTTCCCACTTCGTACTCAGCTTATAAGAATACGCATCTTTGTTTGTATCATAGCTTTCCAAGTCAAAAATACGATAAGCCTTGTAGGTCGTACCCGTCACGGCATTATCAATGGTTATCGTTCCTGTGTTGCTTGCTGCAAACGCTGGGACGGCCATGGCCAGTGCAAGCGTCAGCACGGCAAGCAGTGTCATGAGTTTTTTCATGTACTTCATTGGTTTTATGTCTCCTTGCTCAAATAGTTTGGTCTGCGTTGTCCACATCGGTGGAGGGGTTATTTCTAATTTTCACCCCCCCTCGAATGGCTGCGTTTGTTGATAAGATATCTTAACATCAGCGCGATGCCCATTATCAGGGCGCCTGCTGCTGTATACGGGGGTGTGCCGGCCGCGCCGGTGGCGGGCAGCTCATAGCTGGGCTTTTGCTTGTTCGTGATGGTAATGGTGCCGCCGCCGGTGACACCGGTGTCGTTGCTTTCACTGTACTTTACTTCATAGAAGATAAGCGCACCACTACCTGTTCCTAACTCTTCTACATAGTAGTGATAACCGCTCTCCAAGGAAGAAATTTTCTTGGTCCAGCCGTCAGCTTTTGTCAAGGAGACCGGCGTTCCGACCGCCACTGCGTCCGCCTTGTCTTTTCCATCCTTGTAACGGTACAGCTGCACCTGGATCTCGTCCACCGGTGCTTCTATCGTGTCGTTCCCGATGCCATACCAGATTTTGCGCAGGGTCAGGCAGTTTTGCTTGTTGGGGATGGCCATTGTGGTGCGGTCTCCGTTCACGCCCAAAAAGCTGATGTTTGCAGTGGTAACCCCCTCCAGGACAGTAGTTCCGGTTGCAGTTGTAAGCGCAGCTGCTTTTTTGTCATCATCCGTTGCTGTGTTATTCCAGATAAAATAGTGCGGGGTTGCATCCGGCGCATAGTCTGTTGGAGCCTTTGTTTCCACAAGCTTATACAGGTCCTTGATGACCAGCTGCGAGCTGCCTGCTGCAGGGGATTGCGCAAATATCAGGTCAAAGCTGCCATTCGTAGTCTGCCACGTTCCAATGGACTCCCACTTACTGTCGGTTTTATTATAGTGGTATATCGCAAAGGTTGCCGGGCTTGCCGTGATGGCTAAGTTTGTAGCAGAATCCGTCTTGGAAACAGTCAGAACGGCATTGTTTACAGTTGCCGTTGCACTGTCGCTTTTCACCGAAACCTGATTGCCTACAATTTTTCCCGTCAGCGTAGCCGTATTGGTAACCGCCATGTCGCTTGCGAGATTACCCGGATTCATTTTATAAGAATACTCCAGCACCAAGGCTTTCTCGTCCGGCAGAATGAACTTGTACTTCCGCGTCGATGCGGTTTCTTCAACCTTTTCAACGCGGACACCGTCCTTGACTTCGTCGCCCTTTACCCAGTCACCATCCTTCAGGATGTATTCATATACCTTGATAGAATCCAGCATCAGCTCCATGCCGGTTTTGCCGAAGTATTCGCTTTCCATCGTGTCCGTAAGCTCGAGCGTGTCACTGCCCGATGCAAGATCCTCTGCGCGGGGGTTGATGCAAAGGGTGTAATTGGCTTGATGGGTTGTTTGATTGTAACTGCCCTTCTTCTCCAGAAGCTCCTTTTTCGGGCGCGTGATGGTCATGCCGGACGATGTCGATGCACCGTCCCATGTGGCAGTATTCGTATAGGTTTTTTCCTCGAGAGTACGCTCGTTCCAGGCTGCCGCATCATCCAGCTGGAGCGCATAGCGGATCTCCACATAATGATCCGTTGTTTTGTTTGGGTCAATCAGCTTGTTCAGCGTAACCGGAAGGACCTTAATGGTCAGCTGATTTGGATCTGAAGTGTCAATCGACCAATAAGTATCCCTACCAAACACAAGGCTGTATATGTTTTCGCTCGGACTTTTTTTGATTTTTCCCGTATATTTATTGCCCGACGCTGTATCCAGATCCGCCGCAATCCTATAGCTGCTAAGAGAATTATTGTCCGTAGCCAGCTTCATGCCGTCCGGGATCTTATCTACCACCGTCAGCGTATGGGTCTTGTCTACATCACCGCTACCCAGATTCAGTTTGATGCAATACCAGATGACCTTGTTTTTGGCATAGGTAGTGCTGTTGTTCTGCTTGTACCCATCGCCGCTCGTGTCAGATGTTTCCTTGGTGATAGAACCGATCTTTGTATAATCGTAAGTTCCTCTCCAGCCCTCGTTCCCGGCGTTATCGGTGTAAATCTCTGCACGGTTCACAAAATGCCTCGTGGTATTGTTCGCCATATCAGACGTTTTTGCCACCGTTGGAATGTCGCTGATGGTGCATCTCAAAATGCGCAGCTTCTCGCCGTCCGGCCGGCTAAACTGCAGCCTGATGCGATGCACCGCGGTTGCATCATCGGAAACCGAAATGCCGTTGTCGGGATCGCTCCAGTCATTCGAACCGTTGGAAAAAAGTGACAGCTGAATCTGTATGCCGTTCTCCTCTGCCTCCTCCCATGTCAGCGTTGTTCCGCCTTCCATCGTCAAGCGCAGATTGTTTCGAATGGCGGTTTCCAGCTTGGTTTTGACGCCGTACAGCGGTTCGCGGATGTTATCCACGATTTTGAAACTGTTAACGCCCGCGGGAACCGTTCCGGTTATATTCCACATGACCTTTTGGTCACCGTTTTCCAGCGGCGTGACAGTGCCCCGATACTTTCGAATATCCGCTTTGCCTACACCGGTGGAAACATTGGCTGTCGCGGTATAGGAACGTGAACCTTTTTCCAGCGTTGTCTGATTGGTTGCAGAAACTGTACCATTCACCGGGTCCGGTGCAACCGTTTGATAGGTAAATGTATAGGCGCTCGCATTGGAGTTTTCCGGGAAGGTATAGCCGTTGGTCAGAAAATCATTGCCAGTGATGGTTGTTACAACTGTTTCGTCAGCCCTCTTCAGCGTTACATCACCAACAATGTCCAGCTTCGGCGTCGGGTTGTCGGTTACCTTATAGCCTGTCAAATCACCGCCCGGATTTTTAACCTTGATGACCCAGTTGATGCGGTGGGTCGCAGCGTCATAGGTGCCTGCTTTGGCAATGCTGCTCTCCTTCACGGTGACGGTATCCTTGGCCTCGTTGCTCTGCAGCGTACTGGTTGTGCCCTTGGCCGTGTTGACGAGCGTACCGGAACCGTCTGCGCCTGTCACGGCAGCCACAGTTACATCATAGGTCAGCTCATACGACTGGTTATATCCGAGAGGCGGCAGCCCTGTGATCGTAAAGCCCTTGCCGTCTGTGTTGTAGGTGATGGCGGCACCTGTATACTCGGAGAGCGGCTTCCCGTCGATTTTGATGCTGCTCGTATCATAGCTGCCGTTTGCGGTATTCTCGGCCAGCCGGTCCGTAATGGTGACCGTCTGGTCATGCGTACCATTTGGGGCATTGACTGTAACGGTGTAGCTTACCTTACTTTTGTCTTCCGAAAGGGTGTGCTCTTTCTTCGTGTTCAGCGAATACTCCGGCTCAATGGTGTAGGTTTTCTCGCCCAGATGTATCTTGCCGTCGCCACCGGTCTCAGCGTAATTGATCGTGGTATTAAACTTAAAGGTGCCGGTGAATGCCCGACTTGTGTCGTTACTAAATGTAAATGTGACCGTAGGGGATTTTTTCGAAAGCGCAAAAGTACCAATTATCGTTCCGGTCGAATCGGTGATGTTTCCTGACAAATCTACTTTGGGATAGACACCCGCCGGCAGGGTATAGGTCGCTGTATTGCCGCCGGGTTTGAATGCGTTCGCCGGTATACTGTAGACGATTTCCACCTGAACCTGGGTGCCGTCCTTGATAGATGCCAAATTATTCAGCGGTTCCCAAGTGCCGCCTTGATTGATGGAAATAGCTGTACTTGTCAGCAGATTATCCAGCTTTAGGTTGTCCTCGCTGTCATACTGAGGGGGTTCTGCCGCTGCGGTCAGTGTATCATCGTCTTCCGCAGCCGGCATTATGGGATCCGGCCGTTGCCAAACAATATACGCCACCGCGCCGTCTCTTGCCAAAATGGCGTCCGCATCAAAGGAGAGTTCTTCGGATCCGTCTGATGCGCCGGTCTGCGCATACACGCCATACGCATCCAACACACGGATGGTATTGGTGACATCGGCCTCTGCGACCGTCACAGCCGCTACCGCACCGTCCACAGCGCCGGAAACAACGGTCAGGTTCGCGCCATCATACGCGGTTACAATGCCGATCGTTTCCTCACCGGCGGCATTTGTATAGAGTACGATGTCGCCCGGTGTGGCCTCACTACCACCCGGGGTGATGTATTCAGGGTGTGCGTTTTCCAATTCCGTGCGCAGCTGAAGCAGGCTTGCGCATTGCGGGATGACATCCTCCGGTATGCCTGCATAATGCTGGCAGAAGGCGACAAACATCACATCCCAGCTCCCGTAAGGGTTGCCGTACCAATCACCGTAGCGTGTGTAGTGATGGGCCTGCGCCAAGGTCTCTCCCAGCGCCTTGTCCACCGTAAAGTTTTTGGCGCTCTCGGTGTAGCCAAGCTGTCTCTGTGCGATTTCCGTCATGGCATCGCTCCAGAAGCTGCTCACGCCCTCGCTCTGCTCGTCCCAGTCTGCCGGGGTCTCAACATCTGCGGTTATGTCCGCCAGACATTCCAGCGTGTGGGTATGCTCCGGGAGGGTGCAGGTCAGCACCCTTTGGTAGCAGTCTGCGGTATGGGAGTGGGCTGCCGGCGCGGCCTCGCCGTCTTCCTCCGCTGAATCAGCAGGGGTTTCCGATGCCCCGTCTTCATAACCGCAGATCAAGACCTCGGTATAGCAGGCATCGCTGTGTACATGCTCCTCATATCCGCAGGAGTATTCATCGTCCGTCATCGCGATGCCTACTTGGTGCAGACGCCAGCTGACGGAAAGTATCGTCAGCAGTGCCAGTATCACCAGCACGGCAGCACGGCGGTGCTCCGCATGGCGCGCTGCCATTACCCGCCGAATCGCCTTGTCCAATTGATTTCTCATGTGGACTCCTCCATCAGCCTATCCACGAAATACGGGGCACGGGCCATACCCTAAGAAACACCTTGCCCACAATTTGACTATTTTCAACGCAGCCGACAACCGTACTCCGACTGTCGATCGAGGTCGCGCGGTGGTCACCCATCACAAAGAAGCGATTTTCAGGCACCTGATACGGGAAACTGAGGTCACATTCTCCCAGAGCCGGCTCATCGACATACGGTTCCTCCAGCACCTCGCCATTCACCGTCACAAGGCCGTTGCCGTCAATCGAAATCACATCCCCGGGGATACCGATGATTCGCTTGAGCAGCAGCTTGTTCTGCCAGTAGAAGCCGCACAGATCTCCCTTTTCCAGAGTATCTGTTTTCAGCAGAACCAGAATGTCCTGATCCTGCAAGGTTGGGTTCATGCTGTCACCCGACACCTGCAGCACCGGCAGCAGGTTCGTTGCCAGCAGCACCGCAATGGCTGCCACAACGACCAGCGCATAGGCGGTGCTTTTCAGCACACGCTTGTAACGCCTGCGGTAAGACAGGCGTTTGCGCTCCTGCGTGATCTCCTCCATAGAGGGAATCTCAACGCGCTTTCCGCTCAGTCCCTTCATTTCCAATATGCCTCTTCGTTATTCGCGGTGGGCGAAAACTCGGTGCCCTGCACAGGGTACTGCGCCTTGACCGATTCCAAATATTGATCTGCCGCAGCCTGTGCGGCTTCAAATACCCGGTTCAGCGACAAAGCGGCCTCGGCGATGGAACCAACCTGCTCCAGCCGCAGCGTGCGGTCTGCAAGCTGTCGGCGAAGATTGGCATTCTGCCGTTCCAGTTCCTCCTCGTGCTGTTTGAGCGCGTAGATGATCTCTATCAATTCCATGCGGTTCATCCGCCGCAGTTCGCGTTCTGCCATGGTATATCTCCTTGAGATTTGTTCGGGTCAGTTCAGTGTCTTTAAGCATTGCAGATTGTTACATTGTAAGTGCTTTACTCTTCATTAAAGCATATTATAATTGGAGTTGTCAATTATTTTTCTTTGCTATACAATAGATTCAGGATGCTTACAAAGATTCCCTCACTGTGAAGCAGCGCTGCTATCGGCTTTTACGAGTGGGACAGCGCCAAGTACAAATATTTTTTCAAATGCCGGGACAGCCGCTTTACTTGACGGGCATTTATGATACTATAAATGGTGTGAACTGCTTGATCATTCTGACCACCGCGCCCAATGATTCGGTAGCGCCCATCCACGACCGTATGCCGCTGCTGCTCTCCCATGAGCAGGTGCGCCCGTGGTTGGTGGACGCGGGCGCAGCGCCGGAACTGCTTTGCAGCCGCGCTGCATTACCCACACCACAAAGGTGGACGTTGTCCCGTTTGAAGATGTGACGGCAGATTGTGCCGCCGCCGAGGGGGACGGCACCCTTGCCGCGTGGAAGAAAGCCCACCGCAAGGCGTTTGCCGCAGCGTGTGAGGAAATCGGCATCGATTTTGACGAAAGAATGAAGTGCGTCTGCGAGTATTTTGATGTGGTTTACCGCGCAGATGGACAGTGAGATAAATCGGAATTATGAAAGAAGGAAAAAGTAATGGATGAACAGAAAAAAATGTTTACGAATAAATCAGTTACACTTTTTTTAGTAATAGTCATTTCAGTTAGTGCAATATTCGAAACGATAGTTATTGCACTAAGAGCTATGGGGTTAGCTGTTTTTTTAATGTGGGTTCCCACAATAGCGGCAATAATTGCAGGATGTATATCGCAGAAAGAAAGTAACGGAAAAATATCATTCAAAAAATTACTTCAGAGTATTGGATTTCAGAAGACATCAATTAAATGGATACTATTATCTTGTTTAATTCCGGCAGTTTACATAGGAATACCATATGTGCTTTTTTGGATTGCTTTTCCCAATAGTTTAGATATGAGTAAAGCATCCGTCATTCAGTTGGTTCTTATGTCTGTTGTTGGGATTTTCATAGGCTTGATTACAGCTATCGGTGAGGAAATTGGGTGGAGAGGTTATTTAGTTCCAGCTACCTTAGAAAGAGTAGGAATAAAAAAGGCACTAATATATACTTCTATATTTTGGGGTGTATGGCACTTGCCTATTCTTATATCAGGTCTGTATATGCCGGGAACTCCCGCATGGTATTCTGTTCCGGCTTTTCTTTTTATGATTATACCTGTTGGAATGATTTACGGAATAATAACGATAAAAACAAAAAGTATTTGGCCTGCTATCTTTTTGCATGCAGCTCATAATACTTTTGACCAGTTGATTTTTGGAACAGTAACCGTTGCTAATAACAAAATGTTTTTTGTGAGTGAAACAGGTATATTTACTATTATTTTTGCATGGATCGTAGCTGTTTTTCTTTATAAAAAATGCAATGACTAAATGGTAATTTATAAGGAACTGATAATATGAAAGGATTTGAGCGAAAAAATCAATTATTTTCCCTTTGCGGATTGAATTGTGGGTTATGCCCTATGTTTTTAGGAAAGCACTGTGGCGGTTGCGGGAATGGTAATCAATCGTGCGGAATTGCTAAGTGTAGCCTTGAACATGGTAAAATTGAATATTGTTATGAATGTGAAAGTTATCCATGTGAAAAATATCGGTATATTGATAAATATGATTCTTTTATAACTCATAAACGCCAAAAAGCAGACTTGAAAATGATACAGGACATTGGTGTTGAACAGTATAATCTTCAACAACGGGAAAAAATGCAAATTCTTTCTCATTTACTTGCTAACTATAATGACGGTCGCAGAAAAAATTTCTTCTGTGTAGCAGTCAATTTATTAGAGCTTTCAGAATTACAAGAAGCTATGAAACAAATACAACAAAATGATGAATTGTCTGTCTTGTCCGTCAAAGAACAATGTTCATATATAGTTGATATACTTCAAAAAATTGCTGATAGAAGAAATATAGAGCTAAAACTTGTTAAAAAGTAGTTTGTAAATTTCAGTTTGTCGAACCAATCCGCAACAAACAGCAGCAGTTAGGAGAACCCCATGATTTTACACATAAACAGCAGCGAGTATGATTACCACACCTTGGTAAAGGTTGCGGAGATGGCAGGGCTTGCGGGCTTTGTCGGCTTTCACGAATCCGATGACGGCTATATTGTCAGCTTTCCCGATACAGAAAACACGCAGGCGCTTATTAACGACTACAAAGCGCGTCTGCGTGATTTAGAAAACAATATCTGGCAGTACTAAACTGCCACTGACTCTAAGGCGGGCTCCGGCCCGCCTTTTTTTTATGCAAAATCATTCCTGCTTCTTCCTTTCACCCGGTTTCGTTGTGATGAGCTGATAGACATCACTATCCTTGGGTTCCAGATTGGTGAATGGTAGTACACTGTTGCCCATCTTGATGATGCCGTGTCCCTCGCTGGCGTTGCGCAGAAATTCCAGCTGCGGGTTGGATAACCCGTACAGACTTTTCAAGGCGTCCAGACTCTTAGTTTGCCGCAGCATAATGACAAACTCGCTGTTGGAAAGCAGCGCATTTGCTATCGGGTTTGCCAGATAATCCTGAATGTCCTGCGTAATGCCGGTGACATAGGCGTTATATTTACGGAATCGCTTCCATGTCGAATTCAGAAAATCAGCGCTCATAGAGTCCTTCAGCAATACGTGAATTTCATCAAAATAAACCCACGTTGCCGCAGAGGAATTCATATAGCAGTTAGCCATTACGCGCATGCCGATCAACGCATTGTGCAGGCTTTGTATTACGCCCCATACAGCCCCGCCCTTAAAAGTTTGAGGGCTGGTTGTCACCAGCCCCCAAAGCTCTGTTAATTTACCGTTCCAAGTGGAAAAGGCATTGTTCAGGTTTTCTACGATCCAGTTTTGGTTCAAGATTTCACCTTCTTTCCGGCAAAAGAAATGACCGCCTTGCCGAGAAGCAAAACGGTCATAAAGTTGAAGTTATTCGTCAATCTCGCATAGTAGCCGACATACTTGCCACGCATGAAGGCGGACATTATCTCCGCCTTATCTCAAATACTCCGTAAAGAACGCTTTCAGCTTTTCAAATGGAATCACATCCATCTGATCGTAAAGGTCGGTGTGGCTTGCACCGGGGATAATGAGCAATTCCTTGTTGTCCCCGGTCAGCTTGCTGTACGCCGTCTCACTGAAATAGCGGGAGTGCGCCTTTTCTCCGTGTACCAGCAGCACGGCGGATCGGATTTCACTGCTGTATTGCAAGATTGGCATATTCAGGAACGACAGCGAGGAGGTCACGTTCCAGCCGTTGTTGGAGTTCAGGCTGCGGGGATGGTAGCCACGCGGCGTTTTGTAGTAGGCATAATAGTCCTTTACAAACTGCGGCGCATCCTCCGGCAGCGGATCGACCACGCCACCCGCCAGCGCATAGGCGCCGTTTTTATAGTCCTCGGTGCGCTGTGCGTTCAGCGCTTTTCGTTTTTCAAAGCGTGCCTGCTCAGAATCCTCACTGTCAAAGTAGCCGTTGGCAGTTACACGGGTCATATCGTACATGGTCATAGCCGCAGTCGCCTTGATGCGGGTATCGATGGCGGCGGCATTGATCGCCATACCGCCCCAGCCGCAGATACCAATGATACCGATGCGCTCCGGGTCCACATTTTCCTGCACGGAGAGGAAGTCTACCGCTGCGCAGAAACCCTCGGTGTTGATGTCCGGCGAAGCGACATAGCGGGGCATACCGCCGCTCTCGCCTGTATAGGACGGATCGAAGGCAATCGTCAGAAAGCCAAGCTCTGCCATTTTCTGTGCGTACAGACCGGAGGACTGCTCCTTTACCGCACCGAACGGACCGCTGACGGCAATAGCGGGCAGCTTGCCCACTGCGCCCTTCGGCGTGTACAGATCCGCCGCCAGTGTGATGCCGTAGCGGTTGTGAAAGGTCGCTTTTTTGTGATCCACCTTGTCGCTTTTCGGGAACACCTTGTCCCATTCCTGTGTCAGATTCAGTTTTTCCATATTCAGACCTCCTTGCCTGTTGCCTTAAAATATGCGGTATTGTCCACGGATTCTAACCATTCATTGGAGGTTTCGTCCCCCGGAACCTCTACCGCCAGATGAGAGAACCAGCTATCCGGCGCAGCGCCGTGCCAGTGCTTTACGCCAACAGGAATATTTACCACATCGCCGGGGCGCAGCTCCTGTGCCGGTTTGCCCCATTCCTGATAGTAACCTCGTCCGGCCACGCAGACGAGAATCTGTCCGCCGCCGTTTTTCGCGTGATGAATGTGCCAGTTGTTACGGCAGCCGGGTTCAAAGGTCACATTGTAAATACCGACCTGCTGCGTAGAAAGAGGTGCGAGATAGCTTTGCCCGATAAAATATTTCGCAAAACCATCATTGGGTGCGCCGATGGGAAAGACCATTTCATTCTGATGCTTGTCTTTTGCGTCGTCGGCATTGTCCTCCGCCCATACCTCCTTTGCCATACGAAAGGCCGCCCACGCCTTAGGCCAGCCCGCATAAAATGCCGCATGGGTCAGGATCTCCGCAATTTCCGTTTTGGTAACACCGTTGTTCTTTGCAGCTGTCAGATGGTACTGAAAGGACGAATCTGTCAGTCCCTGTGCCATCAGCGCCACCACTGTTACAATACTGCGGTCCCGCAGGGAAAGCTTGTCCTCCCGGCTCCACACCTGCCCAAACAGCACATCATCATTCAATTCCGCAAATTTAGGAGCAAATGCCCCCAGCGTCTCTCTGCCTGCCGTTTGTTTGACTGCCATAGCTCAGACCTCCTTGCCCATCTGATAAGCTTGCTCCAGCGCAGGATGTCCTGCGATCTCTCCCACACCATTTACGCCGCCTGCAAACACTGTGCCCACCAGCGCACAGCGGGGAAAACAGTCCACCCAGCCCTGCACGGCTTTCTCTGTGCCCGCAAAGGTTCCCGGTGCGTTCTCTGCCGCCGCTGCAAGCAGATAGGCTTTCGTAAAGGCGTAGTTCGTATCAAACAGCGGGTTGGCACGATCCAGCATCGTCTTGAGCTGACCGCTGACGCAGTAATAGTAGACAGGCGTTGCGAACACCAGCACATTTGCATCGTGCATTTTGGCAGCAATTTCCACGGCATCGTCTTGGATGACGCAGTGCCCAAGATTCAGGCAGGCAAGACAGCCCTTGCAGAAGCCAACCTGCTTTTCCCGCAGATATACGGTTTCTACCGGATTGCCTGCCTCTCGTGCGCCCTTGGCAAATGCTGCCGCCAGCGTTTCGGAGTTGCCGCCCTTACGGGGACTTGAGGAAATGATCAGTACCTTTTTATCCATTGTAAAACACTCCTTGCGTTTTGATATTCTCTGTGGTATTCTCATGGTATCACCTGAACCTGACTTTAGGTCAAGATGTTTTTTGAAATTTTTTGGAGGGAAATTTATGTATTCAATCGGACAGGTGGCAGAGATGTTTGGATTGCCTATCTCCACGCTGCGCTATTATGATAAACAGGGACTTTTTCCGAACATGGAACGGGTGTCCGGCATCCGCAAATTCGGTGACACGGAAATTGAAGCACTCCGGGTCATTGAATGTCTGAAAAAGGCTGGCATGGAGATCAAGGACATCCGGCAATTCATGGATTGGTGTGTAGAAGGACCATCCACCTACCCGCAACGCAAGGCACTGTTTGAGGAGCAACGCTTGCACATGGAGGCAGAGCTTGAGCAGATGAACCGCACTCTGGATATGCTGAAATTCAAGTGCTGGTACTATGAGCAGGCGATCCAAGACGGCAGTGAGGACAGACTAAAAGCACGGATTCCCGACCACCTGCCGGAGGAAATCCGAAAAGCGTATGAAAATGCGCATCGCTAAAACAGATGGATGGTTTATAGAGCCGGTAATTCCTTCTTTTGTAATTCCTGAGTTGGCGCGTGGATTTTCCCGACAACAGATAACCCAACAACGGCTAACGGTGCTTTGCCGACTGAACAAAAAGCACCCAGTCAGCACTTCAAACGCCGCCTACCCCGGTACGCCAGTCCATACAAGTGCTGCACAGCATTTTTCACAAAATCATATCCAGAATATCCTTGGCAAAGTAGATAACCACCCCGCCGAAAAAGGTCATAAAGCCCTGCGCACGCTGCCCGGCATCGTGGCTTTTGAGGGCAAGACCGATCTGCACAATGCCGAAGCCCAGCAGGATGGCACCAATCGCCTTGATGGCGCTGAATACAAAATCGCTCAGTGCATTGATGGTCGCCAGCGGGTCGTCCGCATACACAGGCAGAGCCATCACAATGACAGCAGCGGCAACCGTAGCAATCGTCAGGTAGCTGCGCTTGATTTTGCGCTGGGTTTCCGGTGCGGATACAGGTTTTTTGATTTTCATAACAGAGATTCCTCCAGTTCTTGTAATTCATCATATAGATCTTCGGTAATTTCGGGGCAGGTCAGCTCCGCCACATAAGCGAACGATACGGTGCCGGCCTGCGCCATATAATCCGGGGGCATCGTGTAGCCCTCCGGCGCGGGGATGGGGGGCAGCCCGATGCAGCAGTCCCCGCGGGCTGCGGTAGTCGGGTGTGTATTTCAGGTTCGGGTGGTCAAAAAGGTTGTATTTCTTGTCCCTTACCGGCGCCTCGCCGCTGATCATTACAAGGCAGTCGCTGCGTTTCATGCGGCGCACCTCGTGTCCGGGGTCATCAACTCACGCCCCGTGACCTGATAGCTGTCGCTGGACGATCCGTGGCTGCCCTTGCCGATGATCTGCCCCTTGGTGCGGATGGTCTGTTTGCCCAGCAGCTTGGAAATGTACTCAAAGGTGCTGTAATCGTTGCCGCCAAGGTAAACAAGGCTGTCGCAGTTGCCGATGATCGTTTCCCAGTCGTCCTTGTATTTGCTTTTGATCTGGGAAATATTCTGCAAAATAATATCGCAGCTTATGTTGCGGCTGCGGGCTACGGCAAGGATCTTTACAAAGTTCTCCGGCGTGGCGACATTGGCGAACTCGTCCATCATCAGGCGTACATGAACCGGCAGTGTGCCGTGGAATTCCGGCGTGGAATCCGCAAGGCGAAACAGCTGGTCAAACAGTTGGGTGTACAAAATCGAAACCATAAAGTTAAAGGTATCGTCGTTGTCAGGGATAACGCAGAAGATGGCGCGTTTCTCCACGCCCAACTTCGGCAGGAACATTTCATCGGTGGCAATCATCTCGGAAAACGCCGCCGATTGCAGCATATGCAGATTGGATACCGCCGTGACCATAATGCTGGACAGGGTTTTCGCGCTGCCGAGCTTGAACGAACGGCATTGCAGCACAGCCGGGTGATGCGGGTCGCGCTGTTCCAGTTCACCGAACAGAATATCCATACGGTTTTCGTCATAGCTGTCCTCGCTGACCTTACATTCCAGAATCATATCCATCATCGTGCTGAGATTGCGCTCATACAGCGGGGATTCGTACAGAATATACAAAATCAACGATGCCAAAAACATAACAGCGCTCTTGTCCCAGAACTCGTTTTCGCCGCCGGAGGCTGCCGGGTTCTTTTTGGTGTTGAACACCAGCGCATAGGCAAGTTTCATAGCGTCCTCATCGGTTTTCAGGTACGCTACCGGATTGTAATGTCCGCGGAAATGCACAAAGTCAATGACCGTCACGGTGACGCCGTTTTTCTCCATAGCACCGCCGAGGGAATAGGTCAGCTCCCCCTTGGGGTCCAAAAAGAAGTAGGAGCCACTGCATTGCAGGGCATTCGGTTTTACAAAGAAGCGGGTCTTACCGCTGCCGGAACCGCCAATCACAACAACGTGCAGATTCCGCTGGTGCTGATAGGAATCATTGCTGAGGCGGACATTCTGGGAAAGAATGATTTCCTGCCACGGGTCCTTGCGGTTGCGGTAGCGTTCGTTCAACTCTTTGGCGTTGCCCCAATAGGCAGAGCCGTGTTCCTCGCCGGGGCGGCGATCCGCCTGGTCGAGCAGATAGCAATACACCCCCAGCGGGTAGAGCACCAAAACCGCCAGCAAAAATTTCGGGGTGCTGCTGCACCAACGCAGGTTCAGCGGGTCGTTCAACAGCGCGGTAAGCCCTGCCGCCAAAGCGGACAGCCCGTGCGCCTGTTCGGTAATCTGCGCCAGCCCTGCCGCCAGCCAGAGCAGCGGCAGCAGCAAGGCAACCCAGAGCCAGAGGTTCTGTCGATCCTTATTCGGGCGCATGGCGGTCAGCGTTCCTCTGCGCGCTGCAAATCACTGCGCGGGCGCTGCAAGTCCAGTTCCTTGCAGACGGAATCGCCAAACACCTTGGCCATCTCGCGCACTTCCTCCAACGCGCGGCGCTCCTCCCCGGCAGGGATATGCGCCCGCAAGCCGTTCAGCCTGTCGGCGGCATCGGCGGGTGGTGCCAGACCGAGCCGCCCACAAACTTCAACAGACACAGCCAACGCCATCTGGTGCAGATATTCTTCATTACCGACCTCTGCATAGCACTGCGCTGCCGTGGCAAGAACAATATCCGCGGGCAGACGCGCAAGGACTTCTTCATCACTTGCACCGCTTGGATAGAGAATGAGATTTTCGTCAGCAAGAAAACCGGTGGGTTGCTTCTCATCAAACTGCACATCCACCGGTGACAAGGCGGTCAATACCGCAATGGCTTTGCCAAGCTGGTCGCCCTGCAGCTCCACCGTTGGGCAGGGCTTGTTGCCGTAGGTCGCGGAACGGTCATACACCTTGCCCACCGTAAAATAGCCGTCGGAGCGCACCAACTGCGAAATGCCAACGGCACCCTTGCTGACCCTGCGCCCAAATTGGTTCCATCCGTCAAAGGACATCACGGCAGTCGCCTGCGGGCAGGCTTTCAGCACCAGTGCGGCATTGCCGGAGGTAATCCCGCTGCCCAGCCTGCCGCGCCCCAGCAGGTAGGCGGTCAGATCCGCGCCGTCCTGCAAAACCTCCTGCAGCGCCTGCTTTTGGTCGGCCAGCACGGCATCGCGGTCGTTCTTCTTTTTGGCTTTCCAATCCTCAATGTTCATACGCTCATACATTTAGCGTTCCTCCTTTCGGGTCGCATTGACCGCGCGTTCCGCACTGCGGGCTGCTGCCTTGCGCAGCTGTGCCGCCACCGTCTTGAACGAGGGGCGGGGGTCAATATCCTCCATCGTCTTCCCGCGCGTCAGCATCGGATCGGGCGTCTGGCGGCGGGTTTCTGCGTTTTTTCGGTCAGTTGCAATCTTTTTGGGCACGGTATACCCAAGCTGTTCATAAATGCGGTTCAGCTTGGATACATCCTCTGCCTTAAACATAATGTCGATTTTCTCGCTCGGCGCGCTCTTGTCCTTGATGGACGCAAACAGCATGCCGTACTGTTTGGCATACGCCTTGAACTGGGCAAGATCCTTGGTCTGCAAAGGAATGATCTTCATCTCCTTGCCCTCGCGCAGTAGGCGGTCAAGACTTGTCTTGCCGCGCACTTTGGGGTTTTCCTTGGCGTAGGCAAGCGCTATCGCCAGTGAGTTCTTAAAGCCCAGCGCTGTCAGCTTGATAGCCACCTCAGAAAATTGCAGTGCCTCGCGCACCATCTGGTCAGCGGCTTCTCCGCCGTTGTTCATTTTCGTTCACCTCGCGTTCTTCTTTTTCAGCCTGCCGCACTTCCTGCCATTTCAGCTGCAAGGCGGCAGCATCGGTTTCAATGTCTGCGCAGGTATTCAGCTCCCTGCGCACGGTTCGCATCCGGGCAGACAATTCTTCCAGCCGCCTGTTACGGACATCCGGCGTCAGGGCTTCCTTGTGGTTGTATAGATATTTTCGTTTTTGGGTAAGCACCTCCAGTTCGTGGGTCAGCCTTGCCTTGTAGGTCCGCAGTTCCTCGGTGGATTCGATTTTTTGCTCCCACAGCAAATCGCATTGCCGCCGATAGCGGTTGAATTTGCTGAAATCCTCGCGCAGCAGGTAGTAGCAGCGCCGTCCGCTTTTGCCGCGGTAGCTTCTGCGCAGCAAGGCGCAATAATGGTAGTAGCAAGCCATAATGCCGCCTACCTTTTTATACGGGCGGTTCAGTCTGCTGCGGCAGCGCACGCGGCGCACAACCGGCAGTGCCGGTGTCGTCTGCCAACCTTGCTGCACAGGCTGGTTTTCTGCCTGATATTCCTGCTGCATTTCGGGCGGAAGTTTTTTTAGTTGCGTGAAAAACTCTCTCAATTCCGATTCGGAGAACTGCGGCGCTACACCGTCCAGCCGCACAAACCTTTTACTGTCTTGGTGCCGAACCGCCATGTGCTTGACGCGGGAACCGTACTTGACCTCATAGCCCATCTTTTGCAGATTGCCGACAAAATCGTCAAAGTCGGAGCTTTCGGCAAGCGCCATTTCCACATCCGCTTTGACCATACCGCGCAGTGTCGGCTTGCCCTCGCGGCGGTTGTAGCTGCCGGGGATATGTCCTACGGAGTAGAGCTTTTCCTCAAAGTCGACCGACAGCGGCAGAAAGTCGATACCGGGGCGCGGACGCGCGGATGCGGTCGCGTTGCAGCGCACG
>ENA-UEPH01000303-UEPH01000303.1-human-gut-metagenome-genome-assembly--contig:-NODE-303-length-60353-cov-6.197873_pt1 | contig 60353 bp, 49 predicted proteins | sample MGYA00242891_ERZ507898 | MGnify/ENA primary metagenome ERZ507898 (study PRJEB26167, sample SAMN06115411) | human gut metagenome | host: Homo sapiens | place: China:Guizhou | collected 2014-10-15...
ATGAACGTGCACTCGCAGAGATAAAATCATCAACAACAGAGGCTTTGCGTAAGTTTTATGAAGGAGATGGTAGCTATCCTCTTTTGCATCAGCCTAAGACATTGAATAATCTTGTAAGTCTTGCCAAATTTTGGCAAGATGTTAATAATCAAGAAGCGGAACGCTTCTCAGATAAAGTTCTAAAACGATTGTTTGTACTTAGTTATGCTCCCAATGGAATGTGGACGTATATTACTTCTGTGTATTTTATGTACCATCGTAATGAAAATGATGAAATAGAAGAGAATGCTTTTTGTCGTTTTTTGGATTGTATAACAGCATTCATATGGGCGTATGCTATAACTAATCCGGGTGTTAACTCTTTGCGTACTCCTGTGTATGCAGAAATGGTTAGAATAATCAAAGGTGAAGAAGTAACATTCTCTGACTTCAAATTTTCAGAAGAACGTTATCGTGCTCAAATAGCAAATTATGCATTCAATAATAGTCGTGCGATTACAAAATCAATGATTACTTGGTGGGCTTTTCAACATGATAATCAATCTTTATTATCATTAGAAACCCGGTTCGATATAGAACATATATATGCACGAAATAGACAGGATAAAGAAAAAGGGTTGTCAAATCCTCAGAATGTAGAAGTACTTGGAAATAAAGTTCTCCTTGAGAAAAAATTGAATATCAGAGCTTCCGATTATCGTTTTGTGGATAAAGTGAAGTATTATAAAGGATTTATTACTGCTAATGGTCAGGAAAAAAATGGTTCTCAAATTGTCGAATTGTCGGAGATAAGTAATTCGTATAGTGATTTTATTGAAACTGATATAATTAATCGTAATTCTAAAATAATTGATGCGTTTGTAGGTTTCCTTAGAACGAATCAATTATTGAAAGAATAAAATTATTGCTTTGATTATTATTCTATCTTTTAATATAACTTCCGATAATATACAGTATTGAGAATATGTCTCCTCAAGAAAAGCAAGAATAAAGAAAGACCAGCGGTTTGCAGATGTAGGTTGGGAGGTAATTATTTACCGATGCAAAAATTCTTAAATATATTCCCCAGTACCTCATCCGTCGTGATCTGGCCCGTGATTTCCCCGAGGTAATGCAGGCATTCCCGGATGTCTTGGGATATGAATTCCCCGCTTAGGTGGGAATCCAAGCCTGCGATGACGCGTTCGATGGCAGAGCGGGCGTGGGTGAGGGCCTCGTAATGGCGGGTGTTGCTGACGATGACATCACCGGAGGTTAGGGCTTCCATGTTGACGGCCGAGACGAGCTGATCCACTAGGTGCGGGATGTTATGCCCCGTCTTCGCAGAGATCGGGAGGATGAATTCACCGGAGGAGAGAGGGGCGATAGTTGATAAAAGCGTGTCGGGTGAATCGGATTGGTCGGTTTTGTTGAGTAGAATGAGCAGGCGAGTGTCGGGGGAGATGTGTTCTTTTACTTGGGTGTAATAGGGGAGGAATTGGTTGATTTCCTTGGTTGCATCAATCAGCAAAAGCACGATACGGGCTTGTTCGATCTTGGAAAAGGTACGTTCGATACCCATGTTTTCCACTTTATCGTCGGTGTGGCGGATACCTGCCGTGTCGATGAAGCGGAAGGTAATCCCCTGGAGGTTTATGGTATCCTCGATCACGTCGCGGGTGGTTCCCTCGATATCGGAAACGATGGCCCGGTCTTCTTTCAGGAGGGCATTCAGCAAGGTGCTTTTTCCCACGTTGGTATTCCCGACGATAGCCACGGGGATACCGTTCTTGATGACGTTGCCGAGAGAGAAGGAATCACACAAGCGAGAAATCAACGTGTCGATTCCCACGGCGATAGAATGTAATTCCGACCGATCGGCAAATTCAACATCTTCTTCCGAGAAATCAAGTTCCAGTTCGAGCAGGGAGGTGATGTGTAGTAGTTCTACTCGCAGTTTCATCAACTCGTCCGAGAAACCGCCTCGCATTTGGCTTAATGCCATTTTGTGGGCGGTGGCCGAGGAGGAGGCGATCAAGTCGGCAACGGCTTCCGCCTGCGAAAGATCCATTTTGCCATTCAAGAAGGCTCGTTGCGTGAACTCACCGGGTGCGGCTAACCTGGCTCCGGAGTTGATCAATAACTGTAAGATGCGTTGCTGGATATACGTGGAGCCGTGACAGGATATCTCGATTGAATCCTCGCCCGTGAAAGAGTGGGGGGCACGGAACACGGTTACCAGCACCTCGTCAACGAGTTCCTCGCTGTCCACGATCTTGCCGAAATGAACGGTGTTCGGACGGGCGTTCACCAATCTCTTGCCGGAGGGAGAGACAAAAAGCCGGTCACAAACTTCGATACATCCTTTTCCCGATAAACGGATCACGGCGATAGCCCCCATTCCGGGAGCGGTAGCGATGGCACAAATTACAGTCTGGTCGTTCATAGGTATTCCTTTTGGGCAAAGGTATATTATTTCCGATTCTCTTGAAACGGAAATTTAGAATTTAAAATTTAGAATTTAGAATTTAATCCTGTAAGCGGGAGGAGGGGATGTTTGTCGCTTTTATTGAAAAGTTATTTTTAGGGTGATATAAAGCATGTGATAATCAATAGATAATCTTACATCTATTCGTTATGTCTTCGTTATACTATCGTTATAACAGGGTTATAAGGAACGAAGGTATAACGAAGATATATCCTAGAGATAACGAATAGATGTAAGCGATAGTATGGAGGAATTATTGATTTTTAGGGACGATCATATTTGTGAGAACCCGATTACGCGTATATTTGTATTATGATTTCAAAGAAGATTACTCCCGAAGAATTGTGGGCAAGACAAGGAATAACGAGTCTTGACGTGGATTATCATTATTGGGACCGGAAAAGGGAATTGGTGCAACAAATGTCTCGTGTGAGCCAGAGTTGCCTGTTCGTGGTCGACGTGTTCAAGAAACGATATGATTTTGCTTCCGAGAATTTCTCCCGTCTTTTCGGGTACGCTCCCGAATGGATAGAAGCGATCAGGGAGCAGGGGGATTGGCTGGAGGAGAGGATTCACCCGGACGACCGGAAGCAGTTGGTGGAATACCAGGTCGATCACGGGCAGTTTATATACTCGCTTCCCGTCGGGTGTAGGAATGATTACCAGCAGGTGTTCCAGTTCCGGGTGCTTAACACGTGCGGGGAATACGTGAATGTGGTCAGCCGTCATCAGGTTTTCCAAACGGACAAGAATGGTAGGGCGTGGATGATCATGGGGGTTATGGATATCTCTCCCGATCAGGTGCCGGGGGAGAGGGTGAAGCGTACGGTTGTAAACCGGAAGACCGGGGAGATCGTTAAATCGGCCACGTGTCTGTCGATGGTGAAACCGTTAACCGATCGGGAAAAGGAAGTTTTGTTGTTGATTCGCCAAGGGTTTCTGAGTAAGGAGATCGCTGATAAATTGCAGGTTAGTATTTATACCGTGAATAATCATCGGAAGAGTATACTGGCGAAATTGCAGGTTGATAATGCCATTGAAGCGATAAATCTGGCTAACGATTCCGGAATATTGTTTTGATCCCGGGATTCCTTTCCGGGGAATAGCTATAAATAGCTATTTACCGCACCAGGTGATTGACGTAATTTTGTCTCTTCTATACAGGCTTTTTACGTGATAAATGATTACTTTATGGTGTTTAATAAAACGGAGCAACAGGAACGGGAGTATTTGGAACAGGTTACGCGTGTTATCAAGGAGGCTATTCAAGGGGTGGACTCGTCGGTGAAAGATCATGTTGACACGTTACGGGAATACAAGGATTATTTGTGGTCGAATAAAGACATTGATCCTCACGAGATTCGTTCCATGCGGGAGAGTATACTGAATCATTTTGCCATTGGCGAGAGTGTTATTGATAAGCGGGCTCGGTTGGAGAAAATACTGGATATCCCTTATTTCGGGCGGGTTGATTTCCGGGAATACGGGGCGGGCGCGGGAGTGGTACCCGTGTATATCGGGATACATTCTTTTTATGATTCCCGAAGGAAAATGAATTTGATTTACGATTGGCGAGCGCCCGTTTCGAGTATGTTTTATGATTACGAGTTGGGGGCGGCTTCTTACGATTCTCCGGCGGGCAGGACGGAGGGGGAGATTTCCCTGAAACGACAGTATCGAGTTCGTGGCGGGAAGATGGAGTACATGATAGAGAGTTCCCTGGCGGTTCACGATGAGGTTCTTCAAAAGGAGTTAAGTGCCAACACGGACGATAAGATGAAGAATATCGTGGCGACGATCCAGCGGGAACAGAATCGTATTATCCGGGACGAGGAGGCCCGGGTGCTTGTTATACAGGGCGTGGCCGGATCGGGAAAGACTTCGATCGCTCTCCACCGGGTGGCTTACCTGTTGTACGCGCACAAGGGGGAAATCAGCTCGAAGGATATCCTGATTATTTCGCCTAACAAGGTTTTTGCCGACTATATATCGAACGTTCTGCCCGAATTGGGGGAAGAGGCGATCCCGGAAACGAGTATGGAACTGGTTCTTTCCGGGGTGCTTGATCACAAATACAGGTACCAGACATTTTTCGAGCAGGTGGCGGAGTTGCTGGGTAGACCGACAGCGGGATTTATTGAACGTGTTCGCTATAAGTCGACCTTTGATTTTGTCGCGCAACTCGATCGTTTTATTCTTCACGTGGAGAATACTTATTTCCGTCCGGAGGATGTGAAGCTCATGAGGCTTGTTACGTTACCCGGCGAGTATGTCGCCGAACAGTTCCGGAGGTTCCACCGTTACCCGATGCGCCAGCGTTTTGAGGTGATGACGGATTATATCGTGGAGGAAGTGGGGGTGCGCTACCGGGTGAGGTTGACTACTGCCGAACGGAATGCGCTTAGGAATAAGATTCGGGATATGTTCGCGGGGAATAATGACTTGCAGGTTTACAAGGACTTTTTCGAGTGGCTTGGAATGCCGGGGATGTTCAAGTTGAGGAAAAATCGCACGGTCGAGTATTCCGATCTGGCCCCGTTGGCTTATCTCCACGTGGCTCTGGAAGGGCAAAAGTCTTATTCTCGGGTGAAGCATTTGTTGATTGATGAGATGCAGGATTATTCGGTCGTGCAGTACAAGGTGATCTTGAAGTTGTTTGCTTGTAAAATGACGGTTCTGGGGGATGCCAACCAGTCGGTGAACCCGTATGGAAGTTTAACTTCGGATATGATTCGCAAAGCGCTTGTCGCGGGGGAGGTGATGAAGTTGTGCAAAAGTTATCGTTCGACTTGCGAGATTACCGAGTTTGCCCAGAGAATACAGGCGAATGACGAGCTTGAGGTGGTTGAACGGCACGGGGATAAACCGAGAGTGCTTCATTTCGGGAGCGAGGAGGAGGAGATCGGGGGAATCGTGGAATTGATAGCGGGGTTTAGGCTATCCGGTTATAAATCTCTTGGCATTGTCTGTAAAGATGAAGGTTTGGCAAAAGGGCTTTACGATAGGCTCAAAGAGCGGGAGCAAGAGGTTCATTTTCTTTCGAGCCAGAGTAATGCATTTATAAAAGGCGTTGTTGTCACTTTTGCTCATATGGCGAAGGGGTTGGAGTTTGATGAAGTGATCATTCCTCACGTGAATAGCGGGACTTACAAAAGCGATATAGACCGGGGTATGCTTTATGTTGCGGCAACTAGGGCTATGCATTGTTTGACATTGACTTATCACGGTCGAAGGACGGGGTTGTTAAATGTTGATTTGTAGGGAGAGGTGTGGTGATTCTTACGTGGATGTTTATTCGGGGAAGAGGATTGGGCGAGAGATAAAGAGGAGTGTTTATAATATTACTCCACGTGTGATGACTACCTCCTCCGGCTCCCCCTTACACGGGGGGAGTGTTGGTTACTAAAACGTGTAGGGAAGAGTCGGAGAGGTTATTTCAATTTATCAGAATTGCAGTAGGGCGGCCCCACAGGAGTAGCCTCCACCGAAGACCGAGAGGGCGACAAGATCGCCTTGTTGTACGCGGTCAAGGTTTTGAGAGAGGGCGATGGCACAACTGGGGCATCCCGTGTTCCCGACTTCTTCGATATTCGAAAGCATGTGATCTTCCGGGAAATCTATCTGGCGGGCAACCGTGGACATGATCCGTTTGTTGGCCTGGTGGGGGGCGATGTATTTCAGGTCGCTTAACTGTTTCCCCTGGCTACTGGTGACGGCACTTAATCCTTCGATCATGTAGTGGCAGGCGTTGATAAACACGTCGCGACCTTCCGGCATCCCGATTCCCCCGTGGTGAGGACGGAGGTAGACGGCGGTATCCGCTTTACCGATATGTCCGAGTCCCCGGGTGAAAATACTCAGTATTTTAGCCGGTTTCTCTCCCTCGGGTGAGGCTGAGATGGCAATGGCCACGGCCCCGTCACCCCAGAGGTGACCGCTTTGGGAACAAGTCTCGTTGCTGTATTCGGTGTTGTGTTCGGAGGCGATGACGAGGGCTTTCGTGGCCTTGTGCATGGCGAAATATCCCTCGACGATTTCCATGGCGTTGATGAACGAGGAACAGGCGGCCGAAACGCTGAGGCATTGGGCTGCCCGTATTTTGAATCGGCGTTGTATGGCATGAGCGGCCGTGGCAACGGTGTCATGCGGGGAATAGGTGGCGGCAACGATCAGGTCAACCTCTTCTATCGGGAAGGGGAGTTTGTCGTTCAATCGCTCAACAGCCTCTAGTGCCATGGTGTTGGTGTTTTCACCTTTCCCGGCTTTGCTTCTGTTGCGGATTCCCGTGCGGGAGTATATCCACTCGTCGTCCAAACCGTTTACCTCTTTGAAGTAAGAGTTCGGAACCCGGGTTTCCGGGATGTAATGGGCAAAGGCATTGATATATAATTCCATATATAGTGTGTTTAGTTTATTTCTTGATAATACCGTGAAATAATATGTTTATGTACTCGTTGATTACTTGTGGTCTGGGTTGATGCTCATGTTGGCGAATAAAGCCGAATTCAAGGCTTTTAAAAACGGATTGTAACGAGTTTGCCAAACGGCGGGGTTGCTTGATCGAGAAGATTCCCTGGCTGACCCCATCTTTCAGGATCGAGTAGAGGAGTTCTATTTCTTGCCTGTCGATGTTTTGTCTCAAAATTTCAATCTTACTGTTGTTGTGTAAAAAGGTTTCTTTGATAGATTGACTACCGCCCATTAATTCCGCGATTAAATTGAACCGTTCCTTTATATATAATTTCAACCGTTTGTCGGCTGGCAAGGCCGTCCTGACTGCCTGTTCTAGTTTTTGTTCGATCAACTCTATTTTCTGGTTGACGATGTGGTTAAATATATCTTCCTTACTGTTAAAATGCGTGTACAACGTACGTCTACTGATTTTAGCGGCCTTGGCTATATCTTTCATCGTTGTTCCGTAGAAACTCATTTCAACGAACAATTTTTGTGCCACGGTGACTATTTTTTCTTTTGTAATTCGTAGGGTTGTCCTCATTTTAATTTCACAATTTGGAAAAAGTGTGCAATTATAATTATTTTCCGTGGATATACAAAATCGGTGCCGCAAGTTATCCTGAAATGTTAAAAAATATGTTCGATGTGGGGCTCGAAAATTGGAGGTTGACGGGGGTACGCTTGGCAAGTTGACTCGAAGGGCTAAAAGCGTTTGCCCTGGGGAAGGATGTTGTGATTTTTCCTCGGAAACATGACTTTTGTCATGTTTTTCGGGTGGGACGGGATGTATATTCGCGGCCGAATTTAAATCAGACGAGATGGTAAATATACTTTTGAAAGAAAAACCGTTTACCCGGGAGTGGTTCAAGACTTATGCCTTGTTAATCGGGGGTGCTTTTGTTTTGGCGTTAGGGTATAGCTGCTTTATGGCGCCCTATAAAATTGTTCCGGGAGGGATATATGGTATCACGATTGTCTTGCAACACAAGTGGGGTTTCCCGATCGGTATAGCGGCGTTGTGTTTTAATTTGCCATTGAGCTTGTTGGGAATGAAGGTGTTGGGCTCCGGGTTTGGGGTGAAGACATTCATCTGTTTTATCTTGGTGGCCGTTTTTTCCGATAGCCTTCCGGCGATCCTGTTGACATTGATGGGGGAACCTATCCCGACGGACCCGATGGTTGCGCTTGACCCGTTCAAGTTAGGGGACGAGGTGTTATTGGCTTGTGTCTTCGGTGGGGTCGTTATGGGTACCGGGGTCGGGATGATCCTGAAAACGAGGGCTTCCAGCGGGGGGACGGACGTGCTGTCTAATATCCTGCACAAGTGGACGCGTCGTCCGCTCGGTCAGTTGCAGATGTTGGTGGATTCCTGTATCGTGATTTTCGGTTTCCTGATGTTTCAGGATTGGAAAGTGCCGATGTATTCGTGGCTGTCGATTTTCCTGATGGGGAAGACGATCGACATGATTCTGCAAGGATTTAATAATGAAAAGAGTTTCTTCATTATTTCCGATAAGGTGGAGGAGATTCGCGCTTATATATTGAATGAATTGCATCGCGGTGGTTCTATCGTCCCGATACAAGGGATGTATAATCGCTTGGAGAAGGAGATGATCATGACGATGGTTAACCGTCGGCAAATGGCGACTTTGCAACAGGCTATTTACAAGATTGATCCTAATGCTTTCGTGACGATCTTTGAGGCTAGCCAGATTTTAGGGAAGGGGTTTAAGAAATTGGATGACGAGTAGGGGGGCTCGGAATGAAGAAATAACTACCCCCTCCGGCTCCCCCTTACACAGGGGGAGAGTTGATTACCAAGCGTTTTTTTCTCCTTACACGGGGGGAGAGTTGATTACCAAGCGTTTTTTTCTCCTTACACAGGGGGAGAGTTGATTACTAAGCGTTTTTCTTCCTTACACGGAGGGATGTGTTGATTACCTAGCGTTTTCAGGTATTTTCTAGTGTGATGCGCCGTACACTCACGGGTGGTTCGCTGGTGCTTCACTGTTTTTTGGGGCTAGAGGTTAAGGTAAAATCAAGTGGAAGTTGATGTCGCGGCCAGTTAACTTTCAATCAACTTTCAGTTAACTTTCAATTAACTTACTAGTGAGACACTGGAGAGACACTACCGGGATATGGGCGAATAACTGGTTCGGGACTTCTTGTTTGCCCGGGTTTGTTATAGTGTTAAAATTAAGGTTTATTAAATTGTTGGTCGTGAGGTTGTCATGTTTTGAATTATTTCTTGTAACTTTTGGCACTATTTGTTCGTCCCATAATAAACAATAATAGCGGTATGTTGAAAACATTAGTAATTGCATGTATATTTGGTTGTTCCTGCTGGTGTGATTTGCAGGCGCAAAGTCGGGTCGCCCGTATTTACGGGGAGGTTACGACGGTGATGAACAAGAAAGTGTGTGGGTATATCACGTGGGGAAAAAGTCTTTACTGGACGGATATTTTCACCGCGGGAAAGATCGAGAACCCTTATATGCGGTACCGGGAGGTCATGGGGAATGTTCGTTTTAGTGACGGGCAACGGGATATGCCCGTGGAACACGAGTTTTCCTGCCGTTTCGGGAATATCAGGAGTATCCGGGCCATTCGGGCTGACCGGATCGAACTGGGGGTGAGAGGCGGTAACCTGATCGAGTTGGACCGGGGACGGTCGGCGGTGATCGGTAACACGTTGTCCGTGGAGAGGAATGACGGGAAGACGGTGAACCTGATGTGGGATCATATCAGCGAGATTATTTTCATGGCGGCTCCCGATTCGATAGCGGAACCGAAGGATCAGCCGATCACGGGGATCGTGGAGACTCCTTACGGTATATACAAGGGTATCGTGCAGTGGGACATGGACGAGAATTCGTTGGAGGCGTTGGTGGACGGTCGGTTGGATGGTAGCGTGGTTTCCGTGGCTTTCAAGAATATCCGGAGTATTGAATCATTAGGCAATTCTTCCCGGGTGACGTTGAATAGTGGGCGGGAACTTAATATGTGGGGCGAGAATGACGTGAACGCTACCAATCGCGGGATCGCGGTGAACATGCCTTCTATCGGTCAGGTGATCGTGAGATGGGCGGAATTCAAGGCTTTCAAGTCATTGCCGATCGAGCAGGTGAAGCTTTTGTCTTATGACGATTTCGCCGGCCCGGTACGTTTGACGGGCGTGGTGGAGACTCGTGACGGGCGTGTGCTGAGAGGCGTGTTGGCGTACGATTTGGACGAGGCGATGGATTTCGAGTTGTTGGACGGGCGAAACGGTAATTTGTCTTACCGTATACCCTTCAAGTATATCCGGGAGATTGAACCGAAAAACTATAAATACACGTGGATCAAGTTGGCGGGAGGGAGTGAACTGGTGTTGGGAGGAGAGTGTGACGTGACTTCGGCCAATGACGGGGTACTCGTGTTTCGGGCGGGAGAAGAGGTCGTTTATGTGCGTTGGCGTGACGTGAAACGAATATCATTATGGACGAAAGAAAGCGATAAACTGAATGACTAGAGTGGAATATAATCGTGCCGTGGATCATTTCGCTGATGACGTGTACCGTTTTATTCATAAAATGTGCAGGTCAAAGGAGATGGCCGAAGACGTGGTGCAGGATAGTTTCATGAAGCTCTGGGAGGAAGTCGCTCGTATCGAGTACGGGAAAGCGAAATCGTTTCTTTTTAGCACGGCTTACCACAGGATGATTGATATATTGCGGCGGGAAGCGAAGTCGGGGGATATCGAGGAGGTGGCCGATCGTGTGGAGGATTCCCCGTCGAGGTACACGGGGTTGCAGGAGGTGCTGGATTTCGCCTTGGAGAAGTTGCCGCCGATACAGAAGACGGTGATCCTTTTGCGGGATTACGAGGCGTATTCCTACGAGGAGATCGCGGGGATCACGGGACTGAACGAGTCGCAGGTGAAAGTGTATATCTTTCGGGCGAGGGCATTTATGAAGGCGTATATCCGTCGACCGGATGTTGTTGTTTAAGCGGGAGGAGATATGATAACGAGAGAGAATTACGAGATTTATTTGATAGATTACCTGGAGGGGATTTTGCCAGAGAGGGAACGGGCAGAGGTGGAAGCTTTTCTGTTGGTTCATCCTGATATGCGGGAGTTGCTGGACGGGATGGACGAGGTGCGTCTGGAGGCTCCGACGGATGTTTTTGATCGGAAGGAACGGCTGAAGCGGGAGGTGACAGGGCAGGAAATGGAGTATTTCGCGATAGCGGCGGCCGAGAAGGTGATCACGGATGACGAGCGGGCTTGGGTGGCGGAGAACGTGGAGGCGGCCGGGTTCGTGAAGGAAGTGGAGCTTTATGCCAAGTTGAAGGTTACACCCGATTTGAACTGTCGTTTTGAGGGAAAGACGGGATTGTATCGGAAGCCCAAGGGTATACTTTTTATAAAGCATTACGCGGCCGTGGCGGCTGTCGTGGCGTTGGCGATCGTGGTGGCTATTTACACGACGAGGAGGGAGGAGTTTGCCGTGGAAGAGTTGCCTGTCACGGTGGTGAAAACTGAAATGCTTCCCTTGCCGGAGGTCCCCGAACAGGTCCCGGTCGTGGAACCCGTGATGAAAGTTGTGCCGCGGGTGGAACGAAAATCGGAAGAGGCGACCGAGGTGGTCGTTGAGCGAGTGATCCCGGTGGACGCGATCGAGTTGAAGAAACAGGTGAATGTACCCGTGGAGATCATGGCCCCGCAACCCAGCGAGATTCTGGTTTCTCCGTACGAGGGTGTGCGGTTGCGTTTGAACGTGAAGGAACCTCGTGAACGTTCCTTGGAGATTATTACCCAGATGGAAGATTCGGACAATATCGTGAATAACTTGATTGATGTGGGAAGAAATGTATTGGGACGGATCAGGAACCGGGATAAAAAAGATATCGGTTGCCTGTAACTAATCGGGTTTCCCGAACGTCATGTAGAAAAGAAAAAAACTAAAGATAACAATATGAAAACAGTAGCAGCTTTTATAACATTAATGGTGTGTGTGTTGTCGGCTTCGGCCCAGAAAGATAGCGTGATCGTTAATGACGGGTGGCGAAAAGATACGATCCGGGAGAAAAAACAGGTCGTTGATACGATTGATAAGGATACGGAAATGATTATTTGGGATAATAACGTGCGCGAGGGACAGGTGCAGACGGTCAGTATTCCTTCTCCTTTCGGGTTTCATCCGATAAATCCTAGACCGCGATCTAACAAATTCCGGGGGCATTGGAACGGGTTTTATTTCGGTTTCGTGAATTTCGGTAAAACGAATTATTCCAAGTACGGGGGCGATAAATTCATGGAATTGGATTGGGCAAGTTCTTTCACGATGCAGTTTAATTTTATGAAGTTTAGTTTTGGATTGAATCCTCGGCAGAGTTTCGGGATATTCACGGGAATGGGATTGGATTATTCCCGGTTGTGTTTGGACGGAGATATCACGGTGCGGCGGGCCAAGGGAGAGATGTTACATGCTGTGCCTTTGTCCGAGTGGGGAATTACAGACGTGAAACGTAGCACGTTCAAGACCTTGTACCTGACGATTCCTTTGATGTTGGAAAAACAGTTCCCGGCTACCAAGCGGAGAAGAGCGTACGTGTCAACGGGTATCATCGGGGGAATTCGTCTTCACTCTAAGACGAAGGTGGTTTATACCAGCGACAAGGGACATAAGCGGAAAATGAAGGAATCCGGTAGTTACGGTATGGTTCCGTTCAAGGCGGACTACACGCTTCGCGTCGGGTATCGGGGGGTATGTATCTGGGGAAATTATTCATTGACGGAGATGTTTAACAAGAACAGGGCCCCGGAATTACGGCCTTTCGCGGTGGGATTCGGGTTTACGATTTAATCGCCGCGAGCGGCGAGTTACAGGTTACAAGTTTGCAGGTTACAAGTTGTTCCTGCCCACAAAGGGCACTCGCTAATTTTAGATTTCAACTCTCCCCCTGGGTAAGGGGGAGCCGGAGGGGGTAGAAACCTGTAACTTGTAACCTGCAAACCTGTAACTTGCCGCAGGCATTATTTAAAGATTTCAATTGCCCTTTTGAAGATTCCGTGCAGGTAGGCGATAGTCATGCCGTAGTTGCTGACGGGGATTCCGGCGTCGATGGCGGGTTGCAAGCGGTTTTTGAGTTGTTTCCCGGTAATCATGCAGCCCCCGCATTGGATGACCATGGCGTAATCGGTGATCGGGCGAGTGATGGCATCCAGTCCGGCAATGAAGTCAAATTGGAAGTTCTTTCCGGTATGTTCTTGTAACCAGCGAGGGATTTTATGGCGGCCGATGTCTTCGCAAGAGACGTGGTGAGAACATGATTCGAGCATGAGTATACGGTCACCCTCCCGTAGTTCTTCAATTTTTGGTGTCCCGTTCAGGTAGGCCGGGAAATTTCCTTTGTGGCGGGCCAGCACGATGCTGAAACTCGTGAGAGGAATTTCGGGGGGAATGATGGCGGCTACTTTTTTAAATACTTGACTGTCGGCTATGGCCACACGAGGGCGAATGCCCGTTTTTTCGAGAAACGGGGTGATCTCTTCGGGTTGTAGCACGATCGAGGTGCAATGATTGTCGAGAATGTCCCGGATCATTTGCACTTGGGGCAGGATTAGGCGTCCTGCAGGTGCTTCCGAGTCAATCGGGGTAATCAGTAGCACGATATCGCCCGGCGAGAGTAGGTCGCCGATAAGAGATTTCGGGGTATTATCCTTGTTCCACACGCTTTTCAAGGCTTCCAAGATGGCGGTCGTGTTGTCTTCCCGGGTTGAGAAATCAATGACCGGACAATTATAGGTTTTCGATAAATCGTCTTTTAGCGAGGTTTGCAAGGGCATTTCGTCCCGTTTGTTGTGGATGATCAGGAACGGGATTTTCAGTTTTTTGAAACGTTCTGCCAGTTCTTTTTCATATTCCCCGAATTGATTGTCGGTGATGACCAGCAGGGCGATGTCAGCCTGAGAGATCGCGTTACGTGTTTTTTCCACACGCATTTGTCCCAAGGCTCCGGTATCATCAATTCCTGCCGTGTCGATAAATATAACGGACGCGAAGTCCGGGATTTCATAGCTTCTTTTCACGAGGTCGGTTGTTGTTCCGGCAACATCCGAAACGATGGATATGTCCTGACCTGTCAGGGCGTTGATCAGGGAACTTTTCCCGCTGTTTCTCCGTCCTAGTAATATGATGTGTAGTTTGTTGTCTTTCATGATAGGATCGCCTTTGGCGAGTTACAAGTTACAGGTTATATTTGCCTTCGGCAAGTTGCAAGTTAATGCTATGACACAAAGCCCGGCTCATTTCTTGATTTTTTGATTTCGGATTAAGTGATTTCCTCGCACAATTCTCATGTTCTTTTTTCATTCTAAATTCTACATTGTTTAGAATCGCCTTCGGCAAGTTACAGGTTCAGGAAATAGGTGTTGTAAGTTATGGTAACAACTTGTAACTTGTAACTTGTAACCTGCAAACCTGTAACTTGCCGAAGGCAACTCTCAACGATACATTCTTACGTCTTCTCCCGTGATCGTATTCCCGCAGAGAATGACTAATCGCTCTACGACGTTACGTAGTTCACGAATATTACCCGTCCATTCGCACTCTTTTAAAGCCGAGATAGCATCGGGAGATAAACTCTTGGGAGCGATACCCATATCCGTGCATACTTGTGTCAGGAAATGGGAGGCTAGGGCCTCGATGTCCTCCAAGCGTTGGTTTAGGGGTGGCACGTCAATAATGATCACGCTTAACCTGTGATAGAGGTCTTCCCGGAAATTTCCTTTTTTGATTTCCTCTTTCAGGTTCTTGTTGGTGGCGGCAATGACTCGCACGTCCACGTTGATATCAGCATCCCCGCCGACACGGGTTATTTTTTGCTCTTGTAAAGCCCTTAATACTTTTGCTTGGGCGCTTAAGCTCATGTCGCCGATCTCGTCGAGAAAGAGCGTTCCCCCGGTGGCGAGTTCGAATTTACCTTTCTTTTGTTTGATGGCCGAGGTAAAGGAACCTTTTTCGTGTCCGAATAGTTCACTTTCAATTAGTTCGGAAGGGATGGCGGCACAATTGACCTCCACGAAAGCGTTATCTTTGCGATGACTCAATTCGTGCAATTGGTGAGCAACCAGTTCTTTCCCGGAGCCGTTCGGTCCGGTGATCAGGATACGGGCGTCCGAAACGGCCACTTTGTCGATCATGGAACGCACGTGGTTGATCGCCTCCGACTCACCGATCATGTCATATTTTTTACTGACCTTGTTTTTCAGGGTTTTGGTCTCGTGGATCAGTTGGTGTTTGTCGGTCGCGTTCTTTATCGTGATCAGGAGCCGGTTCAGATCCAGCGGTTTTTCGATGAAATCGTAAGCTCCTTTGCGGATAGCTTCTATCGCGGTATCAATGGTCCCGTGACCGGAAATCATGATGACCGGGGTGTCGGTCGAGAATTCTTTTATGCGTTCCAATACCTCGATACCTTCCATTTTCGGCATTTTTATATCACAAAAGACGATATCGGGTTTTTCAGATTTAACAGAGACAAGGCCTTCCAGGCCATTTTCTGCCAGAACGACGTCATGTCCCTCGTATTGTAGAATATCCTTCATCGAGTTGCGGATACTTCTCTCATCATCAATCACTAATATTTTCGTCATACTACATTTTTTAGTCCCACCGCAAATTTAGCTAAATAATTTAGAAAAAGAAATGTATATAAGAGTTCATAAAGTTTATAAGGTTTATAAAGTTTATAAGGTTCATGGACCCCTGCGGGGCGCTTGGTCAACGGCAGCGTGAGCTGCCGACAAACTCGGTCCGAAGGACACCCGTAACTTTATAAACCTTATAAACCTTATGAACTAATTTCTTTGCTAATATCCGGGGAAATTTGTATTTTTGGATGATTTAGAACGAGAAGAATGGTATCTTTTTTGATTCTAAATTCTGAAATTTAAAATTCTGAAATATATGAAGCGAGTTTTAGTGTTTCTTCTTGTTTTATTTTTAGTGTTAGATGGTCAGGCTCAACGAAAAAAAGTAGGATTGGTGTTAAGTGGCGGGGGTGCGAAAGGCGTGGCGCATATCGGGGTGTTGAAGGTGTTGGAGGAGGCCGGGATACCGATTGATTACATAGCGGGCACGAGTATGGGGTCTATCGTGGGCGCTTTGTACGCTATCGGGTATGATTCTCACATTATGGACAGTCTCGTGAGGGCTCAGGATTGGATGTTCCTGTTAAGTGATAAGGTGTATCGTTATAATCTTCCGTTCTCGGAGAAGGAGGAAACGGAGAAATACCTGGTTTCCGTGCCGATAAAGAATAATCGGGAATTGAAAATCCCGTCCGGTTTTATTAGCGGGCAGAATATTTACAATCTGTTTTCCGATTTGACGATCGGTTATCATGATTCATTGGATTTTAAGAAGTTACCTATTCCTTTCGCTTGCGTGGCCAGTAATCTGGTGGACGGTAAGGAGGTTATACAGGATTGTGGCGTGCTGCCTTTGGCCATGCGTGCGAGTATGGCTATCCCCGGGGCTTTCGCTCCCGTGAAGAGAGACGGGATGGTGCTGGTTGACGGGGGAATCTCCAATAATTTCCCGGTAGATATAGCCAAAGCCATGGGTGCCGATATTATTATCGGGGTGGACGTGCAGGCGGAGTTGAAGGATGCTGCCGGGTTGGAGTCCGTGATGGGGATTATTGATCAGATGACCTCTTTTCTGGGGATTCAGAAATACGAGGAGAACAAGAAAATGGTGAATATTTATATCAAGCCGGATGTTTATCCTTACTCGGCCGCCAGTTTCTCTTCAAGCGCGATCGACACGTTGATCATGCGAGGTGAGGAAGTTGCCCGAAGCCAGTGGGACGAGTTGATGAAGTTGAAGAAAGAGTTGGGAATCCCGGAAAATCAAGCTCCTAAAAGAGTTATAGATGACATAATTCTTGTAAACGATACGGTGATGATCGAGCACGTGCATTTGTCCGGTATAAACGAGCGGGACGAGAAGTGGTTGAGGAAGAAGATCCGGATCAAGGATTACAGCCGGATCACGTTGGACGATTTGCACGAGGCGATAGCCGAGTTGTACGGGATCGGGGCATTTTCGAGCGTGAGTTACAAGCTTAGCGGGGGACCGGTATATAATTTGGAATTGATCTTGAAGCAGAAATCTATGAGTTCGTTGAATCTCGGTTTCCGTTTTGATTCAGAGGAAATGGCGGCAATTTTACTGAATACCACGATTACCCACAAGGATTTGCGTGGGTCGCGTCTCTCGTTGACCGGACGTTTGAGCATGAATCCTTACGTGAAGTTGAATTACTCGTTGGGAAATACTTTCTTGCGGCGCTTTGAGTTGGGCTACATGTTCAAATATAATAATCTGGATATTTACACGAAAGGTAAAAAGACTGATAACGTGGATTACGGGGTTCATCGGGTGAATTTGGGTGTTTCCGATATCTATTTCCGTAATTTTAAAATGCAACTGGGGGCTCGCTACGAGTACTATAATTACGAGTCATTCCTGTTTTCGGACAAGGATCATAATATAACGGTGAAGCCGGAAGGTTTCTTTAGTTATTACGGTTTGGCTCATTTGGAGACTTTTGACAAACGATATTACCCGACGCGGGGTGTGTCACTGAAGGTGGATTATTCGCTCTACACGGATAACCTGATCACGTATAATGACGGGGCCCCGTTTTCGGCGATCGGTCTGGATTTCGAGAGCGTGTTGTCTATCACCCGGCGGGTGAAGTTTATCCCTTCAATATACGGGCGTGTTTTGATCGGGCATGATGTTCCCTATCCTTATTTGAATTGCATGGGTGGGGATGTTGCCGGGAGATACGTGGATCAGCAATTGCCTTTCTTGGGAATCCAGCATTTGGAAATCTTTGATAATTCGGTGGTGGTGGCCAAGATCGCGTTACGTTATAATATAGGGCGTAATCATTACGTGTCGTTGGCCGGGAATTATGCCAAGCAGGAAGCGAATTTCTTTGATATATTCGGGGGGCAAGATATTTTCGGCGGGGGAGTGGGATATTCCTACGATAGTATCGTGGGCCCGATTGATTTCATGTTCAGCCTCTCGGACTGGTCGAAGAAATTAGGTTTTTATTTTAATTTGGGATATTATTTTTAATTGATGATATGAAAAAGTTGGGGATAGTGGTTTGCGTGTTGACTTTGGTGGTAGGATGTCAGCGTGATGTGTATCGTTTCACGGAAGGAGGCGTGTACGGGACGACGTATCATGTCTCGTACCGGAGTGACACGGATTACGATGCCGAGATCCGGCAGGAAATGGAGCGAGTGAATCAATCGTTGTCGATGTTCAACAAGAATTCCGTGATTTCCAAGTGGAACCGGGGAGAGAGCGATCAGGTGGATTCGCTTTTTATCGCGATGTACACGAAGGCGAAAGAGGTGAATCAAGTGACCGGGGGAGCGTTCGATATCACGGTAGCCCCGTTGGTGAATGTCTGGGGGTTTGGGTTTAAGAACGAGAAACTCCCCTCGGCAGAGAAAGTCGATTCTTTATTGCGATACGTGGGAATGGATAAGGTGCAACTGGATGGAGACCGGGTCATAAAACAGGTGGAAGGTATCCAGATGGATGCCAGTTCTATCGCCAAGGGGCAAGGGGTTGATCTCGTTGCCGAGTTCTTTGACCGGAACGGGGTACATGATTACATGATCGAGATCGGGGGAGAGGTCCGGGTGAGAGGTGAAAGTAATAAACAACGCCCTTGGCATATCGGGATTGACAAACCGATTGACGACGCCACGGCCGCCAACCGGGAACTGCAACTCGTGTTGGCGTTGCGGGAAGGAGCCCTTGCAACTTCCGGTAATTACCGTCGTTTTTACGTGGTGGATGGAAAAAAATATTCGCACACGATAAACCCTAAGACGGGTTATCCTGTCCAACAAGATATATTGGGTGCTTCCGTGTATGCCCCCACTTGTATGGAAGCGGACGCGTATGCCACGGCTTTTATGGTTTTAGGGACAAAAGAAGCGAAAAGAATAGTGGAAGAAAATCCTCATATTGATGCTTGTTTTATTTATCAGAATGAACAGGGGGAACGTGAGGTTTGGATTTCCGATAGATTGAAAACATTAATATACGAAGAGTAATTTTATTGGAGAAGAAGCGTGTGATAATTCGTTGTATGATATTGATTCTGGCATGGGTACTACTCGTGGAAAGTCGAGCTGATGCAAGACCTTTATCAGAAGACGTGCGTGGAAAGAACGAGTTGGAGTGGGAAGAGTGGCGTGATACCTTGAAGCAGAGTAACGTGGTTTTCCAGCCGGACAGCCTGATCCGGGACACGCTCCAGTATGAGTATTCCAAGATTAAAGAGGTGGCTTTTCGCCGGAAATGGACGAAAGAGTTGTACAAGATGATTTTCGTGAATCCCCGGAAGTTTAATATTGATATTGTCGAGACGGAGAATAGTGAGGATCGCTATAAACCTTACCGGGGAAAGACGATCCGGGATATTTACGTGAAGGTGTTGCCTCCTTTCGGGACGAGCGTGAATGACACGGTTCCTTTGCAGGATAGTTTGCAGTGGTTTTTGAATATGGCTAATTCCGTGCATCAGAAGTCTGCCGATAGAGTGATTAAGAAGCAGTTGACGGTAAGGCCGGGCATGAAAGTCGATCCTTTCGAGTTGGTACAGAACGAGCAGTTGTTGAAGGAGATGTCGAACGTGGATGATGCTTTGATTGGTATCGAGAAGGTGGCTAGTGACACGAACCAGGTTGATCTGGTGATTATTTGCAAGGACGAGTTTTCATGGACGGGAGAGGTGTGGAGTAATTTCTTGAATGCCGTGGATCTGGGACTTGAAACTAAGAACTTGTTCCGGTTGGGGCATCGGCTCCATTACCAGGCGAGTTTCCGGGGAAGCAAGGAGCAGAAATGGGGGAATCTCGTGGAGTATAAGGCCGCCAACTTACTGGGGTCGCACATGGATTTTTACGGGCAATACGAGAATACCCACGAGCAGGAAATTTTGCGTTTGGAACTGGATAAAGAGTTTATTACCTACAAGACGAAATGGGCGGGAGGCGCGGCTTATAGCCGGGTGTATTCATCGAAGACGCTCGTGGACCGGGATATTAACAAGCCCGTGGAGCTGTTTAATTACCGGTTGTGGGATTTCTGGGGGGGTACTTCTTTTTACTTGCCGGAGAAATATAGTTATAACCGGATTTTTTACCTGACGGGACGGTACACGGGTACCAGTTTTGTCGATCGTCCGGAGGTATCGAGCGATTCCAATCATTATTATTATGACCGGAATCGCATCATGGGAGCTTTGACTTTCACGAAGATCAAGTATTTTAAAACGAACTTGGTTTATGATTTCGGACGTACCGAGGATATACCTTCCGGCTTGTCCGGGACGTTGCTTTTCGGGTACGAGAAGAGTGATTTCACGGAATACGGGTATCTCGGAACCGAGTGGCGCTATTCTTGGTTCAATAAATACACGGAGAGATTCTATTCCTGGTACGCGGCTTACGGTACTTTTCTGAACGGTTACACGGCGGAAAGCGGGGTGCTGAAACTGGGATCGCAATATATCAGTCCCTTGTATGATCTGTCTCGACATCGGTTGCGCTTTTATTGCAATGCCGATTATATTCTGGGGACGAAGCGGAACCCGGATGATTATATTTATTTCGAGGACGCGAGTATCCGGGGATTTGATTCCGACACGGTCCGGGGAACCCAACGCCTTTCGGCTTCGGTGTCGACAACGCTTTTTTTGCCTTATATCAAGAGAGGATTCCGGGCCTCGATCACGACTTTCGTGGATTGGGGTGTGCTGGCCCGGGATGAGAAATCAATACTTAAAAGTCAATCCTATTGGGGGGTGGGTTTTAGTTTGAACCTACGGAATGATAATCTGATATTGAAGAACGTGAGCATACGATTTGCTTTTTACCCGAAAGCTCCGCCTGATATTCATCGTGTTGAAGTGAACGTTTCGAGTCGACGGAAAAGTGGATTTTATGATTACCGTGTTTACAAACCTGACGCGATTAAATACGAGTAGATCAATGTTTTTGGTATACACTTTTTAACTAGATTCATTTTAAATAGTGTATGGAGAATTGCTCGAAAATGCCTATCTTTGCGGTGAATTAATTAGAATCGGATGAAGAAGGTTTTTTTATTTTCTATATTCTTACTTTGCGGTTTATTTTTTTCTCAAATACTTCCTTCTGCTATGGGAAGTTCGTATGGAGTACTCGCATCGGTAAGTAAGTGGCTCATGTTTATTTGTCTTGCTTTTATCATGATTAACGTGGGGCGGGAATTCGAGCTGGATAAGGCTAAGTGGCGTTCGTACACGACAGACTATTTTATTGCCATGGCGACGGCAGCCGTCCCCTGGCTTTTTATCGCTTGTTATTATATATTCTTTCTGGATACCGGACTTTCGTGGGAAAATAATCTGTTGATCAGCCGGTTTGCGGCTCCCACCTCGGCGGGAATCCTGTTCACGATGCTTGCTGCCGCCGGGTTGAAGAGGGAATGGATTTACAAGAAAACGCAGGTCTTGGCGATATTTGATGATCTGGACACGATTCTGTTGATGATCCCGTTGCAGATATTGATGATCGGTTTCAAGTGGCAGTTATTTGTCATTATTCTTGTTGTTTGCATACTTCTGATCTTCGGGTGGAAACGTCTGAGTTCGTTGAATCTGCCGCAATCGTGGCGGGCGATTCTGCTCTATTCCGTTTGTATCGTTGCCGCTTTCGAGAGTGTATATTTAATCTCTAAAGCTTTCATGGGACAGGATGGAGCGATTCATATCGAGGTGCTGTTGCCGGCATTCGTGCTGGGTATGGTGATGAAAACCGTGCATAATCATTCTCGGGAAGAGGAGAGAGCCTCTAGTTTTATATCTTATCTTTTTATGTTTTTAGTCGGGTTGAGTACCCCTATTTTCATCGGGTTGGAGACCGGAGGGGATGGAATGCCCGGTTGGGGAATGTTGATATTCCACGTGGTGATCGTGACGATCCTGTCGAATCTGGGGAAGATGTTCCCGTTGTTCTTCTACCGGGATCGCAAGATTCAGGAGCGACTGGCTCTTTCTATCGGGATGTTTACCCGGGGAGAAGTCGGTGCCGGAATCATCGTGATTGCCATGGGGTACCAGTTGGGAGGTCCTGCCTTGATTATTTCAATCTTGAGCTTGGTGCTGAATCTGGTTCTTACCGGGTTCTTCGTGGTTGCGGTGAAACGCATATCCCAGAGCGTGTACGGGGTGAAAGAATAAGAGGTGCCCAAGGCACCTCTTATTCTTTCAGTTGCAGGTTACAAGTTTGCAAGTTACAGGTTGCTACCGCCGTTTAACGTGCGCTGGTAAATAACTTGTAACTTGCCGCAGGCAAATGTAACTTGTAACCTGTAACTTAAAACTTGCCTCTAGCAAGTTTTAACTTCTTCACAAGGGCATATATTCTCCACCAGAGGTAAGCGATGATCAACACGGATAATGAATAAGTGATCCAATCATCCATTTTCAGGAAACGTCGGAACATGAGCGGAACGGCTTGAACTGTATTCCACGGGTTGAAGCCTTGCCACGTGTAGCGTATTTCGGCCGGGGAGGCTATTATGGATATAATGCTAAAGGCGATAGCCAGTATAATAAGCGAGAGAATAAGTGTTGTCTTGTCGATCGTTTTCATGATAGCTTATTTTTTGTCTTTCTTTTTGAAGAAGTCACCGATTTTCCGGAAGAATCCTTTCTTTTTAGGCGTGTCGGATTGAACATCAGTAGCTTCGTGTTTTACTTTTTCTAACTTCTGATTGGTCAACTTTTCAAGAATATTTATATTTTCTTTAAAAGTAGGAACTTCCAGTTCTTTTTGCGCGTACGACGGGGGAACGGGGAATGACAGGTTGGCCCAATAACCGTATGTACCGCTTTTTAAACATTCCTGCATGAATAGCCCGAAAATGGGAAGGGCCATGTTAGCCCCTTGTCCTAGTGCAGTGGAATTAAAATGTACACGGGAATTGTTTGCCCCGACTCTTATACCCACGACGATACGGGGATTATACCCGATAAACCACCCGTCGGCTTGATTCTGTGTTGTCCCGGTCTTTCCGGCCAGGGCGACATTTAACCCGTAATTATTGATGAGTCTCTTTCCGGTACCTTCTTGAATAACGGCGGAAAGAATGGACGACATGATGTGTGCCTGATCTGCCGGGATCACCCGTTCCCGTCGCGGGGGATCGGCCTCGTAAATAATACGGCCTTCCCGGTCTTTTATCGAAGTCAGGTAATAAGGGGTGGTTGATACCCCGTTGTTGGCATAACATAGATAGGGAAGGATCATTTCCCGAAGAGGAATATTCGCGGCTCCCAAGGCTATTGAAGGTACGGTGGGCAAATCGCTTTTGATTCCCAGACGGTGGGCGTGAGAGATTGTCGTGTCGATCCCGGTTTGTAGCAGGACCTCGACGGCAATCGTGTTGATAGATTGACTTAACGCACCCTTTAAAGTATAATAACCGCCATACTGGTTGTTCGAGTTCCGGGGCGTCCAGTTGTCGTAAGCCGGGTAACTTTTTTGCTCGTTATTATAATAGGCGTCCACCCGAGCCCCGTGTTCAATGGCAGCGCTGTAAACCACCGGTTTGAAAACCGAACCTACCTGACGGGGAGCCAATACCTGATCGTATTGGAAATACTTGAAATCAAGTCCCCCGATCCATACTTTTATTTTGCCCGAATGGGGTTCCACGGCAATCACGCCGGGCTGTAATATTTTCAGGTAATGCTTGATCGAGTCGATCGAGGACATCTGCATTTCGGTATCTCCCTGGTAGGCGCTGTAAATGGTCATTGTTTTTTTCTCGTTCATGGCAGCAAGGATCGCCTTCTCGCCAAGGCCCTGACGTTTTAATTGCTTGTAAACCTCGCTTTCCCGGATTGCGTTGTCAAGGATACTTTTCTCTTTATCCCACGGTTCCTGTTTTCCCAGATGCGTGTAGAATGAGTGCTGGAGTGATTTCATGTGTTGACGCATGGCATCTTCCGCATACCGTTGCATTTCCGCGTCAATCGTGGTCGTTAGTTTCAAACCGTCCTTGTACAGGTCGTAATTGGTACTGTTGGCTTCGTTGTACTCGGCGATAAGCCGCATGGCATCCTGCCGGATTTGTTCCCGCAAGTAGGGTGCCAATCCGGAATAATGATTCAGAGGTTTGAACCGGAGTTGCATTTTTTCTTTTTTCAGGATTTCTCCTTCCTCTTCGGTCAGGTAGTCGTACTTGACCATTTGAGCGATTACCGTGTTCCGGCGTTGTAACATGCGATCGGGATGTACCCGCGGATTGTAGTAGGAGGGACCTTTCAGTAATCCGATCAGCGTGGCTGCCTCCGGTATAGAGAGATGCGTGGCTGTCGTGGAGAAATATTTCTGCGCCGCACTTTCAATACCGAACGTGCCTTCCCCGAAAGATACCGTGTTCAGGTAGAGGGTTAGAATCTCGTCTTTCGTGTACAATTTTTCGAGGCGATGGGCCGTGATGATTTCCTTTATTTTAATCACGGGAATCATGAATCGGCTGTTGTATTGGCGGGGATACAGGTTCTTGGCCAATTGTTGGCTAATGGTGCTTCCACCTCCCGAACTCTTGTCCCCAAGAAGCAAAGTCTTGCATAAGACGCGTAGCATACTGACCTTGTCGAACCCGTGATGTTCGTAAAAGCGCACGTCTTCGGTGGCAATAAGTGCGTTCACGGCATTCCGGGATATTCCCCCGAACATGACGTTCGTGCGATTCTCCACGTAATATTTTCCAAGCAGTTCCCCGTCCTCGCTATATAAAGAGGATGCTTCGCTGTTGCGGATTTCTCTCAGATCCCGGTAATCCGGAATTTTTCCCCACATCCCGTAATACACGCAACACACGAATAGTCCGACAAGAATGGCACAGAATATCGCACTTAATAATAATGTATTAAAAATGCGGGCGAGGATACTTCGCTTTTTCTTGGCTGCTTTTTTTCGGGTTACGGGTTTCTTTTTATTCATATTTTTTTCATCGTGGAAATGGTTGCGAATGTACGAAATTGTAGCGTACTTTTCAAGTGTCTTTACTAAAACGAAAATCACTCTGGGATATCCTTGCTTTCAGGTTGGGCAATCTTTTCTCTTGCTCAAGAACATAACAACTACATAACACGAACATAACATAGACATATGTTTCGGTTTATGTTCCGTTGGTGTTGGGTAGGGATTGGCTTGTTGTTCAAGTGTAAGGGGGGAGGAAAAATAGTTTAAAATAATATGAATTAGTCTGGTGTAGTGACCTTTATCGGGGAAATGACATGTATTTATGGCCAACCTAGTCAAATAAAAAACAAATAACGCAATATATTTAAATTATTTTATATATTTGTAACTGCAAGGTGATGTTCACATGTTTGTGTGAAAAGTGATTTAGTTATTTCGATAAATGAATTAGACTATGACAAAAGAAGAGTTTTTGGCTTCCATGAGAGAGCTGGAGGAAACTATTGCTAAATATCGGGAGCAAGAAAAGCAACTGAAGGAGCAATATATTAACGAGAATAAGAAATTTGAGCTTGACGAAAAAGTGAAAATTATTACTCCTGCCTACAAGAGATCTATCCCGGATGAAAATGGCAGAAGGTATATGCCACAAGATTTTAAGTATGGATTTGTTGAGGATTATGAGGTTGATAACCAGGGAAATATCCGGTACGTTTTGGCCAAGATGAATGCAACGGGCAAGAAGTCTCAACATCGAACTTATTACACGGATATGGATCTACTTGAAAAGGTGGAGGAATAATTTGGCCTGAATATGTATAGACATGAATAACTTTATTGGAAAATAATCTGACTTTTCTATTTTAAAGTTTAGATTTAAATATACCTTTGTTGCAGAGTTCATAAACATGAAACAATTAATACATCAAAAGAAATAAAATAAAGTTATTGTCATGCTAAATGTTGCATTGTTTGGCCCTCCAGGAGCTGGGAAAGGAACCCAGGCTAAAAAGATTGTTGAGAAATACAATTTGGCTCACCTGTCAACGGGTGAAATGATCCGTAAAGAGATCGCCGAGGGTTCGGATTTTGGTAAAATGGCTGCCGGAATTATCAATAAAGGCGAATTATTGTCTGATGAGTTCGTGGTTGCATTAATTGAAAACAGTATCGAACATTGTAAAGGTGTTAACGGTTTTCTATTTGACGGTTTTCCTAGAACGGTTAGACAGGCCGAGATTCTAGATGAAATGTTGGCAAAGACGGGACATCCGCTTAGTGCTTTAGTGAGTATTGAGGTGCCTCATGACGAGTTGATGCGTCGTATGTTGGAACGTGCCAAGATCGAGGGGCGTTCCGATGACAATGAGGAAGTGATTGAAAATCGTTTCCGCGAGTACAAGGCCAAAACGTTACCCGTGGCCGATCACTACAAGGCTCAAAAGAAACATTTTTCAGTGAATGGACATGGTACCGTGGAGGACGTGTTCCAGTTCATCACGAAGATTCTCGAAGAAGTGAAGTAAGGTTATTTCGGAAAATAGATGAAGAGAGGTTAATCGACAAGACTAACCTCTCTTTTGTTTTTCATGATTAGTGATATTACGTTTTCAGAAAATTTACTGGTGCTTTTTGGGGGAGAAGTATTTATTTTCTACTTTTGTGATAAAGCTGTGTTAATCGAGTACAATTTAGGAAGATATAAAGTGAATGGTTCTAGATTAGATAGGAATCAAGAAATATGCGTGGTGTTACATTCCGATGATCCCAAAGGAATGGAAATGCTTTTTGATGTCTATTACAGTACTCTGGTCGTGTGGGCAGATACATTTTTACATGATATGGATTCCGCGGAGGATGTGATACAAGAGTTTTTTATTGATATTTGGAACGGTAAGATTTATCGAAAATTGAGGCCGGAGACATTGGCTTCTTTCTTGTATGTTTCCGTGCGGAATCGTTGTTTGAAGAAGATCGAGAAACAGGATGTGTTTCGTCATGTGATGTCGCTTGATCAGGTGGATCTTGTTTTCGAGGAGTATAATGAGCGCCATGATATAATCGTCTCAAAGGTGTTGGAGGAAATTAGTCAATTACCGGAACGGAGTAGGGATGTTATGAAATGTGTTTTCGTGGAAGGGATGAAATACCGGGAGGTAGCTGAGCGTTATGGGATTTCTGTTTCGACTGTGAAGACATTGCTGGGTAATTCGGTGAGGAAATTGAGAGAACGCTTGAATAAAGAGATGTATTCCGGTTTTTTGCTTTTTTTCTGTCGGCGGGAATAAAATAGATGTGATTTTTTTACAGAAACCATTAGACCTTTTTTTCATTTTCCGGTATTAATAGTGAAAACTTATTATACTTTATGGAAAAAGAATATATCGAAGGAGAAATGGAGGCCCGTTTGTTAGCTTATTTCAACGGAGAGTTGGAGGAGGAGGAACGTCGTGTGGTGGAACGTTGGGTGGAAGAAAAACCGGAAAATCGAAAAGCATTCGAGATGTTTTTGAGAGATTGCCAGCATGTTCGTTGGGTGGAGAAGGAGCAAAGCGTTGATCTTGTACGGGGAAAAAAACTTATGGTGCGTCGTATTCGTCGTGCGAAGGTTCGTCAAATTTGCTATAGGGTGGCGGCTTCGGTGGCGATAATCGTTACTTTGGGAGGATTGTATTTATTAAATAGTCCTTCCAGAGAAGATAAACTGGCGAATGGGATTGAAACGATTCGTCCCGGATCACCGAAGGCGAAACTGATTCTTTCTTCCGGAGAGGTGGTTGATCTGATGCAGGACGAAGAAGTGATCCGGGAACAGGATGGGTCTTTCGTGCAGGTGAAAGAGAAGAAAGGGCTTGTTTACGATACGGCTCAGGCAACTCCGAAAGCAGGACGGTTGCTATACAATAAAATTATAGTTCCCCGGGGCGGAGAGTTTTTTGTGACTCTGGCGGATGGAACGAATGTCTGGTTGAATGCAGATTCGGAATTGGAGTATCCTGTTCAATTTACGGGGGATAGCCGGGAAGTTCGGTTAAAGGGCGAGGCATATTTCGTGGTACATAAGGATGTACAACGTTCTTTCGTGGTACATTCCGGAGAGTATAGTTTGCGGGTGTACGGGACGGAGTTTAACCTGAATACTTATAAGCCGGATGAGATACAGGCTGTTTTGGTCGAGGGCTCTATCGGTTTTAAGGCAAACGAGGCAACTCCGGAAAAACAATTGAAACCGAATCAACTGGCCGTGGTGAATGTTTTTACCGGAGAATCGGAGATTACGAATGTGGACGTGTACCCGTATATCGCGTGGAAGAATCAGGATGTCGTTTTCGTGAACGAGCGTTTGGAATCAGTCATGGATAAAGCGGCACGATGGTATGATGTGGATGTGTTTTTCCAGCATGAATCACTTAAAGAGGTGCGATTTTATGGAAATATGCAGCGGTATGCGGATATAGAAGAGTTGTTGTCGCTGTTGGAAAAGATTTCGGATGTTCGTTTTAGTATAAAAGGAAGGACGGTGATTGTTAGCGATAAATAAAAAACGGAGAGTTGTGGAGACTCTCCGAATGATAGTAATTGATAACTCATCTTGCCGGATGTTGTTATCGTGTTTAACTATAAAATTTAATTACAAATTTATGAAAAAAAAGAGAATGTTGTGTCTCTTTCGAATAAGAGCGCATGAAAAAATCTGGAAAATTATGAGATTGTGTTGCATTTTTGTCATGTTTTTCGTGTTTTCTGTGTCGGCTAGAAGCTTGGGGCAGGAACAGGTTGTAACGCTAAAGTTGACGAAGGTAAGCTTGTACGAGTTGTTTGATGCGATTCACAAGCAAACGGGGTTACGTTTTTTGTATAATGCGGAACAGATGAATACGGTTTCTTCGGTTGATGTCAGCGTGAAGAATAAAAAGGTATGTGACGTGTTGACGGACGTGTTGGCAGGAACTTCCTTGACAACCGTTTTCGACAAAGATTTGGTTATGCTAGTTAAACGAACAGAGGCTTTGCAGCAAAAGACGAAAGAAATTAAGATTGTTGGGAAAGTGACGGATACGCAGAAACAACCCATTCCGGGCGTAACCGTGGTTGTTAAAGGAACAACATTAGGTGCTGTGACAGATCAAGACGGAATGTATGCATTGAGATTACCTCAGATGAAAGAAGATTTTTTACTGATATATTCGTTTATCGGGATGGAATCTCAAGAAATAAAGTATCAGGGGAAGGACACGATTAATGTTGTGCTGCGGGAAGATGTGAAACAGGTTGATGAAGTGGTTGTTACCGGTATATTTACTCGTAAAAAAGAGAGTTTCACGGGTTCTTCAACAACATTCACGACGAAAGAGTTGAAGATGGTTGGTAATTCTAATATTTTACAAAGTTTGAAGACTTTGGATCCCGCTTTTGCGATCATGGAAAATAATGAATTTGGTTCTGACCCGAATCATTTGCCGAATATTGAGATTCGTGGTAAGACTAGTGTTATTGGTTTGACTGAAGAATATAATACAGATCCCAATCAACCATTGTTCATTCTGGACGGTTTTGAATCGACATTGGCAACAATTAGTGATTTGAGTGTGGATAGAGTGGCAAGTATCACCATATTGAAGGATGCGGCAGCCACCGCAATTTACGGGGCAAAAGCAGCCAATGGTGTTGTTGTTGTAGAAACGAAAGCTCCGGAAGCCGGGCAGTTGAGGTTGAATTATACAGGAAACTTAAATTTTACTTTTGCCGATTTGTCGGATTATAATTTGATGAATGCCGAAGAAAAATTGGAATACGAGTTACTTTGTGGGGCGATTTACCAGAGTATGGGACCCGACGGATATCTGGGGGCTGTTGCGCAAGAAGTTAAATATAACAATCGTTTAGCCGAAGTGCGGAGGGGAGTAGATACCTATTGGTTGAATGAACCTTTACGGTTTGCAACAACTCATAAGCATAATGTATTTCTTGAAGGTGGTGATGAGAGTTTTCGTTACGGTATAGGTGTGAGTTACGGTAAGACTCAGGGGGTAATGAAAGGATCTGATCGGGATGTAGTAAATGGAAATGTTCGGTTGATGTATCGTAAAGGGCAGTTATCTTTTACTAATTCGTTTAATGTTGATTATACTATAGCCAAAAGGGAAAGTGTACCTTTTTCCAAATTTGCCCGAGTGAATCCTTATTTCCGTAAGACGGATGAGAATGGAGATCCGGTAAAAATTCTGGAATCTTATTCTTATTTGGATCTTTCGACATTTTCAATGAAAACGGAGAATGTATATGGGCCTTATTATGATTTATGTAATAATAATTTTGATCATACCAAAACTTTTGGTTTTACGAATAATTTCGAAATGAACTGGCGGCCGGTTGAAGAGTTGCAGGTAAGAGGAAAGATCGGGTTAAATAAATCGAGTGAGTTGGCCCAGAAATTTTCTTCTCCTTTTAATGCAGCGTACGTGGGTGTCGAGACGGATAAAAAGGGAGAATACACGGAATCCAACAAATATATTTTCGGGTATGATGGTGATTTGAGTGTTACTTACGGTAAATTGTTGGCTGAGCGCCACATGGTGAATGCTGTTGCCGGGATGCGTTTTACCCAGTCTTCTTCAGATGTAAGCGGTTACACGATGCGTGGTTTTATTGATGATGAGTTTTCAAATCCAATCTTTGCTCAAGATTATAATAAGGATAACAAAGTATTCCAAGAAGTGAAACGTAGAACAGCTAGTTATTATGTGAATTTAGGTTATTCTTATCGGAATCGTTATTTGTTCGATGCCAGTTGGCGTGCAGACGGGGCTTCAGTTTTCGGAGTCAATAAGTTGTTCACTAATACTTGGTCAGTGGGGTTGGGATGGAATGTACATAATGAAGCATTCTTTGAAGGTGTAGAATGGATAGATCAGTTGAAATTGAGAGCTTCTATCGGGAATCCCGGTAATCAGAATTTTGATGCCTATATCGCTATGAAGATTTACGAGTATAATAGTCATCATACAAACCCGTGGGGGGTGAGCACGTTGATCAAGACGTTTGGAAACGAGGATTTGGAATGGCAAAAAACGTTGGATCGTAATATCGGTTTTGATTTGTATTTATTGGATAATCGTTTGCGAGTGAATTTCGATTATTTTTCGAAGAAAACAGACCCGTTGCTAGTATATGTCGGGATGCCTTCGTCGACAGGAACGACTTCCTCGCCCACAAATGTTGGAGAACAATTGACGAAGGGGTACACGGTTATGTTGAATTATGCAATGATAAAACGTGAAAATGTGCTTTGGTCCGTGAATGCGACATTACGTCATTTGGCTTCCGAGTACCGGAATGTTAGTCGGTATCTGGATAAGTTTAACGCGGATAATAAATCGAAAAATATGCTGAGGTATTATGACGGTGGTAGTCCTTCTGATTTATGGGCAGTTCGTTCGGCAGGTATTGATGCAATCACGGGTCGTGAAATCTTTATTCGTAAAGATGGAACTCAAACTTTCACGCATAGTTATGATGACGAGGTTGTTGTCGGGAATAGTGATCCGGATTTTGAAGGTGTTATCGGGACCTCGTTTTATTATAAAGGTTTTTCTATTTCGGCTAATTTCCGTTACCGGGTGGGAGGACAGATATTCCTTTCTACATTGTACGAGAAGGTGGAGAATATTTCCGTGGATGATGCTTATTATAATCAAGATAAGCGGGCTTTGTATGATCGTTGGAAACAGCCTGGCGATAACGCAAAATTTAAAGCTATTTCAACAACCGACGAGACTCCGATGTCTTCTCGTTTCGTTGCTGACAATAATGTCTTCTCGGGAGAGTCTATTTCGATGGGGTATGAATCTCAAGGGAAATGGCTGCGAACTATCGGTGCTTCTTCATTTAACGTGAGGGTCTACATGAATGATATTTTTAGAGTGTCTACCGTGAAAAATGAAAGGGGAATTGATTACCCGTTTGCTCGTTCGGTTTCGATGTCTTTAGGTTTGAGATTTTAAAATGATTTGAGATGAAAAAACTGAGATATATAATAAGTAATGGATTGCTAATTATCCTGATGTCCTTGTGTTCCTGTGAATCTTGGATTAATGTTACACCTTCAGATAGGCTATCAGAGGACATGCTTTTTAAGGATCGTGAAGGTTTTGTGAAAGCATTGAATGGTGTTTATATAGAATTGAATACAACCCAATTGTACGGGTTGGATTTGACGGCTGGGGCTTTGGATGCCATGGGACAGTATTACACGAATTTTTCATCATCAACGCACGCTTTTCATCAGTATATAAAGTTAATTTTTACTGGAACGAATGAAAAGACGTTGTTTGATAATATGTGGAAGAAGTGCTATTTGGTGATAGCTAATTGTAACACGATTATTGAAAAATGCGGAGAGAAGAATGATAATTTACCCGAGCCTTATTTCAGCATGATCAAGGGGGAAGCTTTGGCGTTGCGTGGCATGCTGCATTTTGATATGTTGCGGCTTTTTGGGCCGATTCCTTCCGAGTTGAGCAAAGAGAGTATCCCTTATCAGACAACGTCTAAACAACAGATGTCATCCCTGTTACCCGGGACGGAAGCGTTGGAGTTGGTGATAAAAGATTTGAAGGATGCTTTAGATTTGTTGAAGATGTCTGATCCTTATTTAGTTGAGAATAAAAACGTGTATGACGATACGGATGTGAATTTACGTCAATTCAGAATGAATTATTATGCGGTGAAAGCTTTGTTAGCCAGAGTTTATTTGTGGGGAGGTGATAGGACTTTGGCATACGCTACGGCGATAGAAATATTGAAGGCCGTTCGGGATTCGGGTACGGAATTGTTTCCATTTGTAACGAATGCGGCCGCAACAAGTAGTTCTACTCCTGACCGAGTGTTTTCAACTGAGGTATTATTTGGTTGTTATAATTCTTCCCGTGGGACAATTCATGAGACGCTGTTTGCCCCTACTCTTGAGACGGCAAAAATCTTGACTTTTGCCGGAACTTTGAATAGCGGACGGGTTGAAGAGTTGTATGATGATAAGAATGATTATCGCTACAAAATTTGGGCGACTTATAATAATAACGGGAATTCGGTTTTATATCACCGAAAATATGAAGATTTCGAGGATAATTCCGGTACGAGAACTTATCGTTACATGGTACCGTTGATCCGATTGAGCGAGGTGTATTTGATCGCCGCGGAATGTTGTGATGATTTGGATGAAGCTGTCGGTTATTTGAATACCCTTCGTAATGCCCGGAATTGTTTCAGTGTTTATCCGACAGTCGATGGATTAAAAAATTATATTGCTTCGGAATATCGAAAGGAGATGTTGGGTGAGGGGCAAATGTTCTTTTTCTATAAACGGAAAGAGATTGTGAATATTCCTGATGGAACGCAGGCAAGCGGAACGATGAATGTTGAGTTGAATAAATATGTTGTTCCGCTACCGGATAGTGAAACCAGTCAAAGAACGAATACGGATACTTCTAAATAGTGAATTATGAAAAAGATATTCTATTATATATTGATGTTACCGATCTTTTTATCGGGGTGTGAAAAAGATTTGATGGATTATGAAGGATTGGAGGGAGTGTATTTTGCGGTGCAATGGGGAAGCTCGTGGGGAAATGAACGCACTTGGCCTTATCAGCCCTTCACAGAGGTGCAATTCATGCAATTGGGAAATGCGGATACGGCCACGGTTGATATAAAAGTGATGGTTACCGGTTCTGTGAAGGATTATGATCGAACTTTTCGGGTAGAAGTAAATCCGGATAGCACTACAGCCGTGGTGAATGTGGATTATCTGCCGCTGGAGAACGATATTATGATTGGGGCCGGGGAATATATGGCGATGGTTCCCGTCAGGTTAATACGTACCGAATCTCTCCAGCATGGAGAAAAGGTTTTAGGGTTGAAATTGGTAGAAAATCAGTATTTCAAACTTGCTTTTCCGGAATGGGATGCAGTGAAAGGTTTTACGAGTGGAGATGTTCGTGAACATTTTGATGCATCCTTGCATGAAATCCGGTTTAGTGATATGATGGTCAGGCCAACGGTATGGATCGGAACGGATAGTTCTCCTTATAATGATGGTGCAGAATCGGGGTATTGGGGGGCTTTCAGCCGTAAGAAGCTAGAGATGATTTGCGAGCGTTTTGATTTGACATATAATGATTTTATGAGTACGACAACAATGCCGACGGTGTTACAGAGTTTGATTGCAAAAACGATGTCTCAGCTTTTAATTGATCGGTATAATGCTAAAGATCCGGTGTTGGAAGATGATGGACGTCTGATGTATTTTAGCGGTTGTCCTTGGGCATCTAAAATCGGGGTACCTTGGATTCCGGATGAAGGTTATTATGATTGATGTGTTACTCTATTAATTGAGAAGATTATGAAGAAAGTATTATATGTATTGTTAGGAATATTTTTTGCAGCCTGTTATGATGACAAGGGTTCTTACGATTATCATGATGTAAATGAAACTACTATCGAGGGGATAAATGGTAGTTATAATGTGACGATGGGAGTAACGACTTTAAAGATTGATCCTAAAGTTACTATGACGATGGCAGATCCAGAGGATACGACACGGTTCCAGTACGAATGGAGGGCTAACGTGGCTTATAATAGTACTGTTTTATTGGGGACAACACGCACGTTGGATTACCCGGTAAAACTGGATCCTCGTAGTTATACGTTGTATTTTAGAGTAATTGACCGCCAGACTGATCTTGTGGCAGTCGCAACAGCCTCACTTAATGTCGGGGCTCCTTATTCAAGGGGTATCCTGTTGATCGGAGAAAACCGGGAAGGCGAAGCGGATGTACAAATGTTGGCAATGAGCACTGATACTGTATTATGTAGGGATTTATTGGCAGATAGCGGTTTACCTGTTTTGAGAGATCCTGTGGATGTAATTCACACTGGTTACAATAATAATGATAAGAATATCAAATTGTGGGTGTTGACAAAATCCCAGGCTTATTCCATGGATCGTAAAACGTTTAAGGGAAATGAGACGGATGTATTCTCTAAATTATTGTATTTATCTCAATCTTACGATTCGGACTTTGTGCCGGTGGATATTATTCCACGTATAAAAGATAATTTGGGAAATGTTGCCAGTACTTATGATCGGGCTGTTGTTTGTAACAATGGGTATATATTTGTCGGATCGTCCTTTATGTTGGGGGGAGATTATTATATGGATCCTGTAAATAGAGAAGAGTCAAATCCTAATGTTTGGTTAAAAGCTAAACCTTATTTATTGTACAGTTTGAACAGCTATAATGGAATTGTATGGTATGATGAAACGAATGAACGCTTTATGCGAGTGGCGTCTTCATTTGATTCGTTCTCAAAAACAATGAATGATGTGGAAGGTGATCCTTTTGATTGGGACCAGCGCAAAACGGGACGTACGATGGTGTATGGAGAAAACACGTTTAACACGGATGGGGGATCGACGAATGGTAATTCTTTCGCTCTTCTTAAAGATGGCTCCGGAGAATTTTATATTTATAAGTTTTATGTCTCATCCAGTGTGGCGAAACGAGATGCTTACACGATTAGCTCTTCTCTGGCGATAGATTTTGATAAAGCGGATTTTTACGCTTTCTCTTCTCGTCGTACAGTAGTATTTTATGCGGTCGGTTCGCGATTGTATGCTTATGATTATAATAAGGGGAACGAAAAATGTTATTTATTGGAGGATTTCGGAGAAGATCAAATAACGATGTTGAAGTGTGATACCCAGATAGAACCTTCTGCTAATCCGGTTTACGTGGCGACTTATAATAATACGAATGGAGGTACGTTACGTAAATATATTCAAGACATGAATCCGGATAAGGTGGAGGTAACTCCTGTGCCAAATTCTTGTTGGACAGGTTTGACAAAGATTAAAAAAATGAGTTGGAGAGCTGCTAATTAAAAAAATATGGAAATGAAGAAGATAATAGTATTGTTAGTATTTGTATTTACTACATTCTTTTCTGCGAGTGCGGGTATCGTTAAGATATCCGGCTCGTTGAAGGATTTCAAAATAAAAAAAGTAGAAATAAAAAATTGTGGAATTGCTGTAAATATACATGACCGTAAAATGTTGATCGAGGTTGATTCTAACGGTTTGTTTCAGTTGGAGTTGAAATTGAAACGACCGACTTATTACTTGATCGGTCATAATTTGTTGTATTTGTCGCCTGGGGATGATTTGAAAGTGAAGTTGGGGCATTCTGTAGCTCGTGGACAATTTCAAGGAGTAGGGGAAGAGGCAAATGTTTACTTAAAAGGACGTGAACGATTAAGTGGCTGGAAGATGTTTGATCCTATGAAATGGGCCTTGGATTCAAATAGCAGAATACCGACTTTTGATGAGTGTCGGATAAAGATAGATTCTCTGATCGGGGTTCGGTTGCAAGAATTGAATCGGTTGACGAAAGTAGATGATCGGTTCCGCGAATTGGAAGCTATTCGAGTTAAAGCTTGTCAAGTGCAAATTTATTTGGATTATTTTTCGTACGGACAATTGAGTAGATGGGATGACACGGCGGAGGTGAAACAGGAAAAGAAAAATGTTTTCTACCAGACGATTAAACTCTTTGTTGAACCGTTGTTGAAAGAATTGACAACTTCTGATGATTATCTGGAACTTGCGGAAGTTCGGGATGTGTTGGGTGAATGCTATTCTTCCAATGTATTTGAGTTTCCACAATCGGTGACATTTTTGGAATTGATGAAAGTACAGGAGAATGCGAGTTTATTGGACAGTGGACTGAAGAAGGCAGACTATAAATTGTATAAAGATTTCACGCAGAAAATCCAAAACAAAGATTTAAAACAAGCGTTTTCAGCTAAGTTACAAAGAAGAGCGATTTTGATGGAAGGTCGTTTGGCTCCGGATATCCTTTTGAAAGATATTGACGGGAATGAATTGAAATTAAGTGATCTGAAGGGAAAACCGTTGTTCGTGGATATATGGGCTACTTGGTGTTTACCTTGTTTGGCTCAGATGCCTCGTTTTCAGGAATTAAGTGAAAAATATCCCGGGATTCAATTTGTTGGAATATCTATTGATTTGGAGGTGAAACGTTGGAAAGAGAAATTAGAAAAGGGAGGGATTCCTCCTCGTATTAAGGAATATTTGGCTGATCCTTATGCTTTGCAGGAGTCTTGGGATCTGGCTTCTATTCCTCGTTTTATTTTGATCGACAGGGATTTTAAAATTATTACGGCTTTTGCGACTCGTCCTTCTGAAAAAGAAGAGATTGAAACAATATTGAATAGTGTAAAATAATAGATTCAAAAAACGTCTGGATTTATATCAAATTAGTGTAAACCCGGACGTTTGATTTTTATATATACCGATAATGGCATGTGATAGTGATGTTGTTAAACTTGAAATGTTGGATGCATTTCATCAAGATGTGATTGAGGGAGGAAAATAGTCCAAGGACATCGGAAGAATAAATTGTTATTATAAATATTGAATTGATGAGACATATCATTATTGTTTTAGCTTTACTGGCATGTAAATTTGTGTATGCTCAGGAACAGCCGTTAATCTCGTACGTGCGGCCGTTGGTTGGTACTTCCGGGTACGGAAATATTTATCCCGGTTCACAGATTCCTTTCGGTGGAATTCAGATCAGTCCTGACACGGATTTTGATTATTATGATGCTGCGGCAGGGTATAAGTATGATCACGCAACCTTACTTGGTTTTAGTTTAACGCATTTGAGCGGTACGGGAATTCCGGATTTGGGAGATTTTCTTTTTATGCCGGGTACGGGTAAGATTCATTTTACTCCCGGAACACACGAGAAACCGGATTCCGGTTATCGTTCCCGTTATAGTCATGATCGGGAATGGGCTTCCCCGAATTATTACGGGGTAGATTTGTTGGATTACGGGGTGAAGGCCGAAATGACCTCTGGTATACGGAGTGGTATTTTACGATTCACTTATCCGGCCTCCGATAGCTCTTTTGTCTTGCTGGATTTGAATCACACGCTTTGGCAAAGTTGTCCGTGGAGTAATCTCCGGGTAGAAAATGATTCCACGTTGACCGGGTATAAGCTGGTGAAGGGTTGGGGACCGGAACGTCACGTGTATTTCACGGCAGTATTTTCCCGGCCATTCGAGGATTTTGGTATCATGCAGGATACGGTACCGGTGATCTATAACACGAAACGTTTCCGTAGTCATTTGGAGGCTTGGGGAAAGGATTTACGTTTTTGGATGCGTTTTCCGACCCGGGAAGGCGAAATGATTACCGTGAAAGTAGCTATTTCTGCTGTTAGCACGGAGGGGGCCGCGAACAATATGCAGGAACTGGAAGGAAAGGATTTTGCTTCTTTGAAGGCGGAAGGGGAGAAGTTGTGGGAAGAACAGTTGTCAAAGTTCGTGATAGAAGGAACACAACAACAAAAAGAGACTTTTTATACTTCTGTTTATCATGCTTTCTTGCATCCCTTTATTTTCCAAGATGCCGACGGGCGTTTCCGGGAGTTGGATAAGAATATCGGACAGGCGGTAGGTTTCACGAATTATACGGTATTCTCTTTGTGGGATACGTACAGGGCTTTACATCCCTTGTTTAATTTGGTGCAACGGGAGATAAATGCGGATATTATCAATTCCATGCTAGTACACTATGATAAAAGTGTGGAACACATGTTGCCTATTTGGTCTTTTTACGGGAACGAGACGTGGTGTATGATCGGTTATCATGCCGTGTCCGTGATTGCCGACGCCATCATGAAAGATGTGAAAGGATTTGATTACGAGCGGGCTTACGAGGCCATGAAAACGACTGCCACAAACCCGCACTATGATTGTCTGCCGGAATACACGAAATTGGGATGGGTTCCTTTTGATAAGGAGAAAGAATCGGTATCCAAGAGCTTGGAATATGCTTATGATGATTATTGTATCGCCCAGGTAGCCGAGAAGTTGGGGAAAACGGAAGATTATCGCTTCTTTATGAAACGTGCGTTGTCATATAAGAATTTGATAGACCCGGAAACCAAGTATATGCGTGGGCGGGATAGTCAGGGGAACTGGCGTACACCTTTCTCTCCGATCGCGTATCAGGGACCGGGTTCCGTGCATGGTTGGGGGGATATTACAGAAGGTTTTACTTTACAATATTCCTGGTATGTACCTCATGATATTCAGGGATATATCAATGAAGCGGGTGAACGTTTGTTGTTGGAGAGGTTGGATTCTATGTTCGTGACCAAGATGGCCGATGATATTCCGGGGGCCCATGATATTCAAGGGCGTATTGGGGCATATTGGCATGGTAATGAACCTTGTCATCAGATATTGTATTTTTACAATTACCTGAAACAACCGTGGAAATGTCAGGAAAAGTTACGCTATATCATGGATACTTTTTACGGGAATACACCGGATGCATTGAGTGGGAATGACGATTGCGGGCAGATGTCAGCCTGGTATATATTCAACACGATGGGTTTTTACCCCACAGCTCCGTCAAGTAATATTTACAACTTGGGTTCACCGGGATTGGCTGCCGTGGATATGGAAATGAGTAATGGCAAGCATATTCGAGTGACAACCAAGAACTGGTCGAAGAAAAATGTATACGTGAAGGAGGTTTATTTGAATGGTAAGAAGTACGATAAGTCATACATCACTTATGATGATCTTAAAGAAGGAATGGATTTGCATTTCGTGATGAGTGGGCGTCCTAATTACAAGCGGGGGGTGTCAGATCATGCTGTTCCACCTTCAATTTCAGAGAAAAGAATCAGGTAATGAGAGAATGACTGTTTCATCTTGCTGAAGAAGGTATGTGTTATCGGGATATTGTGTTGTAAATGCCTGTTTCTTTTCGACCGATGGCATGTTATCTGTATTTGGCTTCATTTATTCCTTTGTGTGGTTAGGATGTTTTTATAAGTCATTTTTTGCATTATCATAAAAAGAGGGTGTCCGGCTTGTTCCGGGCACCTTTGTTTTTTGGGGATTTTTTTTGAGTTATAGTGTCGTTCCTCGAATCGAATAATGAAGTTCAGGGGATCGTTCAGGCTGGTTTATTGTCGTTGAGTTCAAAGATATCTTCTACTGTGGTTTGAAAATATCGGGCTCGTTATTGTTTATACAGGGATAATCCAATGTATGTGTTTAAATAGATAAAACAAACTTTAGAGGATTATTATTTTATAAAGAAGATTCTTTTGGTTTATAGCGCCATTGGAGGATTAAGAATAGTAATCCGGGAACGAAGACGATGGCGGCAGTGGCTTGAAGGGCGATAGAAAGAGAGTACAAGTCGTGCAACCAACCCACGAGCGGGGCCATGGCGGCAAACATGAGCCGGATAATAAAATTGCGGATTGATAACACGGTTGCCCGCATTTCGGAGAAGGTAATTTGGTTAATATATCCTTTTAATATAGGAGTGGCAAATCCTCGCACGATATAGAAAAAGAACAGAAATACCAGACCCGTGTAGGAGATATTGAATGCCACGGCGATATACCCTCCCACGATGAAAAACAGGATTAACGTGTACATTTTCATACTTCCCAAACGTTGATCTAGTTTGTCGGAGTAAAGGGCCGAGATTCCCACGGTGAGGTTGAGGATTGTCCAGATGATTCCGAACCAAGAGGTCGGGGTATCCAGCTCGATCAACAAGGGTTGGACAAACCAAGCCATGGTGAGCGTGGCTGCCCCGATAACCCCGGAGAACATGATATTGTAACATAACTCTTTATTCGTGAAAAGTGAGTATTGAATGATTTTCACGATATTGGCAAAAGAGTTCTTAATTCTGGTTTTAGCGGCATGTTCGGTTAGGGCGATTGCGGCGGGGATTCCGATGAACGCAATCCCGCTTTGCACGTAGAACGGGAGCCGGAGGGAGTAAACGGCCAGTAGACCGCTGAATATCCCGGCAAAAGCTTCCGAGAAATTCCCGACCATGGTGACTCTTCCCTCGTATTTTAGATATTCATCTTCTTTTTTGTAATGTAACATGGTATCGTAGAGTAGGGCGGAATCGGCTCCGGATACCAGACTTTGCCCGAATCCCAGCAGGATTTCCGAGAGAAAAAATGCCGTGAACGTGTCGGAGAGCGAATAGTTCGTGAAGCCGAAGAAACAAAATATGCATCCCGCAATCAAACAATTCCTCCGTCCCCAGACATCGGCCAGGTAGCCTGTCGGTATTTCCAGTGATACCATGGCAATGGAGTAAACGCTCTTTAAAATGAATATATCCGCCAACTCCAAGCCGCATTCCTTGTAGAATAACACGATGATTGGCATTACCAGCGTGAACCATTTGGATACTTTGATCAGGTAGAGGGCGATTATATTTTTCTTGAACGACACGTACTTTCTATTTTAACGATTCAATAGACAAAAGTAATTTAAAATTGAGAATAAATGAAAGGATTAGAATCTAAAATCAAAAAGCGGTTTTTTGTTTCTGATTTCATCAAAAAGAGTTATTTTTGCTTCCAAATTAAAAACATAAATCACTAATAAGTAAAAATAAGTTTGTCATGGCAATACAGAAAATTGATGACATTTATGAATTGTTGAAGGGGAACACCCAAAAAAAGCGTTTGGTTGTGGCTTACGCTAATGACAGCCATTCTATCGAAGCTGTGAATAAAGCCGTGGAAATGGGTCTTATTGAGGCTACTTTGTGCGGTGACGAGAACGAAATCAAGAAAGTGTGTACCGAGCATGGTTTTGATATTTCCCGTTTTAAGATTGTACATGAGCCGGTTGACACGAAGGCTGCCGCTCGGGCCGTTCAAATGGTTCGCGAGAAAGAGGCTGATTTTATCATGAAGGGATTGGTTAGTACCGATAAATACATGCGTGCTATCTTGAATAAGGATTGTGGTTTGTTGCCCCCGAAAGCAACGTTATCTCACGTTGTTGTTATGGAGTGCCCGAACTATCATAAATTATTAGTGTTTGGTGACGCTGCAATTATCCCGGCTCCGGATTTTAGCCAAAAGCTGGCTATCGTGAAATATGTAGCCCAGATTGCTAACGCTTTAGGTGTTAAACGTCCGAAAGTGGCTATGATTTCTGCAACCGAGCAGGTATTACCGAAAGTGGAATCCACTACGGATGCTGCTATCATTGCCAAGATGGGTGAGAGAGGGCAGTTGGGTAATATTGATATCGAAGGTCCTTTGGCTTTGGATGTTGCTATTGATAAAGAAGCTGCCGAGATTAAGAAAATTAACTCTCCGGTTGCGGGTGATGCCGACTGTCTGGTATTTCCGAATATCGAGTCTGGTAACGTGTTCTACAAGACAAACACGAAATTGGCAAATGCTCGTCAGGGGGCTATTTTGGTTGGAGCTACCGCTCCTAGCGTCTTGTCTTCCAGGGGAGATAGTGTGGATGCAAAATTGAATTCTATCGCGTTGGCGGCTCTTTTTGCAAAATAAGAGAAAACGAATTATAAACGAAATAGCCGAAGTTGTTGATATCAACGCTTCGGCTATTTCTGAATTATTTAAACAACTAAGAACACAGGCTTATTCATTTTCTTCGGTGATTACGATTTTGATAATCTCGTCACCTTGACGAATGGCATCAATAACTTCAAGTCCCTCGTATACCTGTCCGAAGCACGTGTGTCTTCTGTCCAAGTGTGCCGTATTCCGGCGATTATGACAAATGAAGAATTGAGATCCCCCGGTATCCCGTCCGGCATGAGCCATTGATAAAACTCCCCGGTCATGGTATTGATTGTCTCCGTTTAACTCACATTTGATGGTGTATCCCGGGCCGCCAGTTCCATCACCTCTGGGGCAACCGCCTTGGATCACGAAATCCGGAATAACCCGATGGAACGTTAGGCCGTCATAAAAGCCTTCCTTGGCTAATTTTACAAAATTGGCAACCGTGTTTGGCGCATCTTTTTCAAAGAAAAGAACCTTCATAACACCTTTCTCTGTGTGTATTTCTGCTCTATACATTACAATTGGTTTAGAATTACTGGAAACAAATGTAAAGTATAATCTGAATGGATGCAAGTCCTCCAAGTTTATTTAACGCATTTTATAAAGAATCGCCTTTGGCGAGTTACAGGTTAAATTCCAATCCACGAATCCCCAGCTAATTTAGTGATTTATGATTTCCGATTAGGTGATTTCAACTGCACAGGTCAACGCTTTTAATAATCACTAAATCATTCAATCGACAATCACAGAATCAATAGGATTACCTAATTGTATAGCTTTTCTTATTTTCAACTTTCAATTTTTCATTTTCAATTGTTTTATTATTTATCTTTGCGTTCTATTAAAAAATGAGAGTATGACGTGTTGTAATAGCAGACGGAAACCGGAATGGTTAAAGATTAAGTTGCCCAAGGGACAAAGTTCCACGGAGGTATTAAATATAGTGAGGAAACATAATTTGCATACAATTTGTACTAGCGGAATGTGTCCGAATCAGGGAGAATGCTGGGGAAACAGAACGGCCACTTTTATGATTGGCGGGGATGTGTGTACCCGTTCCTGCAAGTTTTGTAACGTGATGACGGGACATCCGGCTCCATTGGACCCGGCAGAACCGGAAAATATTGCTAACTCTGTAAAATTGCTGGGATTGAAGCATGCCGTGATTACCTCGGTTGATCGGGATGATCTGGCTGACTTAGGTGCCGGGCATTGGGTGAAGGTTATACAGGCCGTGAAGCGGGAGAACCCGGCAACGACGATGGAAGTGTTGATTCCTGATTTCCAGGGAAGGCCGGAATTGGTGCAACAAGTGATAGATGCTCGTCCGGAAGTGATTTCCCATAATTTGGAAACCGTGCGGGAGTTATCGGATGGCGTGCGGAGCCGAGCTAAATATGATGTTTCGTTGCAGGTTATCCGGCAAATTTCAGAGTCAGGAATTGTTTCTAAATCCGGTATCATGCTTGGACTGGGGGAAACCCGTGAGCAGATTCTTCAAACGATGGATGATTTGTTGGCTGTGGGATGTAAAGTAATGACTATAGGTCAATACTTGCAACCTTCTGCAGCGAACTTGGAAGTGAAAGAATATGTGACCCCGGAAACATTCCGGGAATACGAGCGTATCGGATTGGAGAAAGGTTTCCGGTACGTGGAAAGTGGTCCGTTAGTGCGATCAAGCTATCACGCGGAAAAGCATGTAAGATAAAAGTTACAGGTATGAAAAAGACGCGGTTGATTGATTTAGGAGTGGCAAGTTACATGCCTGTGTGGAAACAGCAAGAGGAATTGCACCAAGAGGTCATTGCTGCTAAATTGAGGGGGGAAGATACGGGAAATTACTTGCTTTTCGTGGAACATAACCACGTCTACACGCTTGGAAAAAGTGGTAGCGAGGCGAATATGTTGATTAACGCTATTCAATTACAGGCTGCACATGCTGAATTCGTGAAAGTAAACCGGGGAGGGGATATTACTTATCATGGCCCCGGACAGCTGGTCGTGTACCCGATCGTGGATATGGCGAATTTTGGCGTGGGAGTGAAAGATTACGTGGATCGGTTGGAAGAAGTTGTCATTCGAACCGTGGGAGAGTACGGGATCAAGGGAGAACGGCTGGAAGGAGCAACGGGAGTCTGGATAGATGCTCATACGCCTAAGGCTCGTAAAATATGTGCGATCGGTATTAAATGTTCTCGTTACGTGACAATGCATGGTTTTGCGTTGAACGTGAACACGAATTTGGATTATTTCAATTATATCAATCCCTGTGGTTTTGTTGATAAGGGGGTGACTTCTATTGCCAAGGAGGTTGGGCATGAGGTTTCGATGATTGAGGTGAAAATGGTTGTCAGACAGTATTTTGAAGAGCTGTTTGGCATGGAGTTTACCGAGATCTAGGATATTACGGTCGTGCTCGTGTTATCAAAAAGAGCTTGATATCATTTGTAAAATCTAAATGAATTTTTTAATTCGTAGCCATTAATTCTAAGGGTACGGCTAGGAAATCATTTGTCATTATCCGGAAGAAAAATGAGAAGTATAAGTTCGTGATACTACTTTGAATTTATGGATGTTATCATTTCTGCGTGTATTATTAACAATTTTCTCGGAGTTTTTTATTTGAATGTTGTTGATAATTTATGTATATTCGTAATACGAATTAAAAATCAAAGAGAAGAATGAAGAAAAATATTGAGGTCGAAATTTGTACTTTTTCTTTGGAATCATGTGTAAATGCCCAGTTGGCAGGTGCTTCCCGGGTGGAATTATGTTCGGGTATGTACGATGGGGGAACGACTCCTTCTGCCGCAATGATTCGTATGGCACGTGAGAAACTATCGATAGAACTTTACGTGATGATTCGGCCACGGGGTGGCGATTTCCTTTATTCTGATTTGGAATTTGAATTGATGAAGGAGGATATTCTTTATGCCAGATCGTGCAATGCAGATGGTGTTGTTTTTGGGATTTTGAAGGCGGATGGTTCGGTAGACGTGGAACGTACGAAGGAATTGGTTGAATGGGCAGCCCCGATGAAAGTCACGTTTCACCGAGCGATAGATATGACCCGAAACATGGAAGAAGCTTTGGAAGACGTGGTCCGTGCCGGATGTTATCGGATATTAACTTCGGGTGGGCGTAACACGGTGGACGAGGGGATCGAACAGATCAGAACATTGGTAAAACAGGCGGAAGGTCGGGTGCAAATCATGGCAGGAAGCGGGGTGAGCGCCACGAATGCCTCCCGTTTGGTCGAGATTGGGGTGGATGCGATTCATTTAAGCGGTAAAAGTAGCCGGGATAGTAAAATGGTTTTCCGTAACCCGAACGTGTTCATGGGAGGGGTGCCCGGACTGCCGGAATATGAACAGTATTATAGTGATGTTGAAAAGATAAAAGCGGCACTAGGAAAGATAAAAGATAAAAGGTTCTGTGATTATTAATAAGCGTTGGCTAGTGCGGAGAAATCATATAATCGGAAATCAAGAAATTAATAAATTCTTCAATCTAAAATTAATAAGGTGCGTACATTTGTAGAAAAGATATTAGGAGCCGAACAGGGCAGTATTGTAGTACGGGAACCGGATTTCGTGATGAGTCATGATAATTCAGCACGGGTGAGATTTTTATTTGAGCGAATCCGGGGGACGAAAGTTTATAATCCTTCCCAGTTGGTGATCGTGTTGGACGGGAAGGTTTCCGGGTTGATGAATGAACTATCCTTGGAGTATAATTCAATACGGGATTTTGTTGAGGAGCAAGGTATAGAACATTTTTATGATTGTGATCGCGGAATCAGTCACCAAGTGCTTTCTGAACTTGTACGTCCCGGGATGTTGATCGTGGGAAGCGACACGCACACGGCAACCGTGGGTGCTTTTAATGCATTTGCAGTGGGGATCAACAAGACGGAGACCGCCGTGTTGTGGAAAACGGGGCAGATGTGGTTCCGGGTTCCCGAAACGATTAAAATCGTGTTGAAAAATAGCCTTCCTGAAGGAGTGTTCGCCAAAGACTTGGCTTTATGGATAAAAGGGATATTAAGCGAGTTGAACGTGAACGAACAAGCTGTCGAGTATCATGGTGATGGCGTTGCTTCTCTGAGCATTGACGACCGCATGACTATAGCGAATATATCTACTGAAATGGGCGTGGTCAGTTCTGCGTTTCCCCCTGACGATCGTTTGGCTGATTACTTTAACGAACCTGCCGTACGAGGTATTTGGGCGGATGAAGACGCTGTTTATTCCCGTTTTATAGAGATCGACCTGGCTAAGGTGTTTCCGTTGATTTATGATACACGTAATCAGGCCGTCCGCTCCGTGGAGGAGTTGGTCGGGTTGAAAATACAACAAGGTCTTATCGGGGCTTGTGCTTCTGGTAGGCTGGAAGATTTAAGATTAGTTTCCATGATTTTGGAAGACAAGCATATCGCTAACGGCTTTCAGTTGTTCGTGGTTCCGGCTTCTAGGGATATTTACCTGCAAGCGGTTGAAGAGGGTATTATTGATAAAATTGCGCAATCGGGAGCGGTGGTTCTTGGTTCCAGTTGTGGGCCATGTCTTGGCGTGGGGCACGTGGCATCTGCGGGGAATAGTCGTTTCCTGTCCACGGCTAACAGCCGTTATATCGGAAGTGCCAATCATTCCGGCGTGGAGAAGTACATTGCCTCTCCGGCCACGGTGGCGATGACCGCCTTGCGGGGCGAATTGACTCCCATGATTCATTTTAAAGGTTCACAATACAAGTATCGAGCAAAAGAAGTTGAACCCGTTGTGTTAGAGATGTATGATTATCGCAAAAGTAACGGTGTGTGGAATTATGCCGATATAGATAATATATCCAGCAACCAGATTTTTGCCGAGAAATTGATGTATCGTCTGACGTTGGAACAGGTGGAGGAGATAAAACCGTATCTGTTTGAAGGATTGGATAAGAATTTTGCTTGTGACGTGAAACCGGGAGATATTATTGTTGCCGGTGAGAATTTTGGGTGCGGGCAATTGGTTAAACATGCAGCCACGGGATTGGTGGCCGTGGGGGTGAAAATGATTATCGTGAAGTCCGTGAATAGAGATTTTTATAGGATGGCTATCAACCATGGTCTACGGATTCTTATCGACTGGGAGATCGTGGATGCATATACGTCTGGTGAGCATTTGGTGATAGATAACGAAAATAATTTATTATATTTGAACGAGAAAACGTATAAACTTCCCCGGATTGATGATACTTTCAGGAAGATCATCGAGAAAGGCGGTTTAATAAAGGCTTTTTCTTGATACGAGAGTGTTTGGAAAAAACCAATTGATATTCATGTGTGTGTTGTTTTTTGCTGTTTCCGGGTGTACTGGAACAGGAAAGAGGGCAGTCCGGTGGGATTGCCCTTATTCTTTAGAGATAATTTCCTCGTGGGTTCGTTTTATTTTTATGTATTTAATATTGCCGACTCATTGCCAAGTTAAAGATAAGATAAAGACGGGCAGACCCCGTCCTTATCTCATTTTTCAATCTTGTTTCTCCCGTTGACAATAATTATTCACCAATTTCGAATTGAATCCTCCTGGTTCAGAATAGAGGAATGTGATACATCAGACCGATGGATAACGTTGAGGTTGAGTAGTTTTCTGCTCCTAGCTGTTTAGCCTTGTTTGTGAAATGATAAGACCGTCCGATGTAGGATGCGAAGAAACGTAAGTTTTCTGTCATGGGATAGTATTCGATACCACCGAAATATCCGTAAGCTGTCCGGTATTTTCCTTTTGACAGTTGATCAGCGTATTTATAGACAGAAGCATTTTCATACATGCCTTTTACGAAAATGTTCCATTTGGGGCGAAAACGATAGTTCAATTTGGTAACCCATGATTCGTAACGGGTGTTTTTAACGCAGGGTTGATCACCTTGAATCCGACTGAGTGTCGAGACAATTCCCCGGTTGTCTAGTTCTTCGTCAGAAAGGTAAAAATCGAGATACATGCTGAATTTTCCTAAGTCCAGTTCATTTCCCAGAGCATAAAAATGATTATTGTATTTCTTGGCTTGACAGAGCAAGGAATAAGACCAACGGGTTCTGAACGTGTTGTTGAAGAAATTCCCGTTCCAGTTGACCGAATAGGCGAGCGGAGCTTTGCTTTCCTCGATGCCTGCGGGAAGTTGCCCGTATATATCTTTCATGGAGGCCGTCCGGCTGTTTACCACTTGCAAGGCAATTTCCTGCGTGGGATTAACCTGGTATGAAAAAGTGATTCCCGTCATGAAATCGAATAGCATGTAATCGATCATATCGCTATACTGGTATATTTCAATCGGGTCCAGATCGTATTCGAATCCCCCGTAGGCTGCAGCCTGCTTCCCGATCGAGGTCGTGAACTTGTCGGTCAAGCGTACGGAAATCATTGCGTAATCGATCGAAGAGGGAAGGTTATCCAGAGCGTGAGGTGTATTGCTACTATTCAGGCGTTGTCTCCAACGGTAGGATAACCAGTCATTGATATCACCCCGGGCTTCTAAACGAAGTTGGTTCATTTTAAAAGCGGCCTGTTCCAGAGAACCGTCAGAGAAAGTTCCATTGAACGTGGCCTGCATATGCAATTTTAAATTGAAGCGATTGGTCTTTTTTTCCATATTCATCACTCTCTCGAAAAGAGAGCGGTTGCTCATGGTGTCATCCAGATGCGATAATAAACCTTGGGCACGTGTACCCAGTAATGATAGCGTGAATAGCGTGACGAGTAATAGTTTTCTTTTCATTCTTGTTATCGGTCAAAAAAATAAAAGCTGGAAATCGTTCGAAAACAGCTTTCCAGCTTTTAGATATTATTTATCATTCACTTATTTCAAAGTGCCTTCTTCTGCTTGTTTTATCATGTTAGCGCTTGCCGTGATATACACTTCTACACGACGGTTTTTGGCACGTCCCTCGGCTGTACTGTTGTCTGCAACCGGTTGATCGAAGGCCAATCCTTCTGTGGTAATCCGGTTACGGGCAATTCCGTTACCTACAAGGAAATTAGCAACGGCTTCCGCACGTTCTTTGGAGATTCTCTCGTTCACGGCACGGGTTCCCGTGTTATCCGTGTGGCCGTAGATCGTGATATCCGTTTCCGGGGAATTCTTTAATGACGTGGCGAATTTAGTCAAGGCATCTCTTGAAGAGGCGCTTAATTGACTGGAATTTGTGGCGAATAATATCCCGTTATCAAAAGTTACCTTGATGGCTTGTAAGTCGTTGGCATCGGTAACGGTTTCTACTTGGGCACCTTCAATGGCTTCCAGCTCTTTCTTTTGCTTATCCATTTTCTTTCCGATCAAGGCTCCTGTTCCGGCCCCCACAGCTCCACCCACGGCGGCCCCGATTGCAGCTCCTTTACCTTTACCTACCAAGGCACCGATTCCAGCTCCGAGTGCAGCACCGCCTCCGGCCCCAATAGCGGCCCCTTTGCCCGTGTTACTCATAGATGCGCAACCGGAAAGAATAATACTCCCGCTTAACGCTAAAATAGTGAGTAGATTAGTTTTTTTCATAGTAATAGTTTTATTTCTAAATTTAGATCGTAAATCTTTACTCTAATATGGTACTGGTTTAAATCCTTGCTCTAATATTGTACAAAAATAACATTCGGAAGAGTAATTGCAAAATAAAAACCGGACAAAAGAAAAGAGGAGATTCCCGAAGAAATTTCCTCTTTTTGTAGTGTTGTCCCACTCAATTAGAACATCGGTAATTGATAAATAAATCCGACTTCCAGTCTTTGGGTGTTATAGTTTCCGAATCCAAGTACTTCAGCTTTGTTGGTGAAGTTGTAACTGCGGCCCACGAAAGTACAGAAGAAATGCAAGTTGCTTTCCATGGGATAATATTCGATTCCGGTCAAGTAACCGTATGAAGTACGATATTTACCTTTTTCAATGTCTCCGGTAGCTTTGAATACAGAAGCTGTTTCGTACATTCCTTTCACAAAAACATTCCATTTTGGCAAGAAACGATAATTTACTTTAGCCACAAGTGACATGTATTTAGCGTTTAGTGCCTTGTGTCCGTCTTCTTCTCCCACGATTCCGGTAATGATACCTTTTCGGTCAATGTCCTCGTCCGAGTACATGAAGTCTACGAATGCATTTACTTTTTTAGAAAAGGTAAAGTCATTACCTAATGCGTAATAATACATTTGTTTGTCTTTCGTTTCGGACATGATAGAAGCTGACCAACGGGTTTTGTAGAAACCGTCAAATAGGCTACCGTTCCAGTTTAAAGTATACAGAAGCGGGGCACGACCTTTTTCGAATCCGGGACCGTAAGTCTCATCTTGAGAACCGTTACGGCTATCTAAAATCTGGAATTGAATCTGGTGATTGTCGCAAATCTGGTAAGCGATATTCAAACCGGTCATGAAGTTACTCATGTTCTCGATCATATCACTATACTCGTAAATCTCGATCGGGTTCAAGTCAAATTCGATACCACCATAAGCAGCACATTGTTTTCCGGCAAAGAAAGAAAATTGATCGTTCAGTTTCACTCCAATTCCGGCGATATCGATAGAGGTGGGCATGTTGTCGATATTGTTACCGCCATTGTTTCCGCGGTTTAATCGTTGTCTCCAACGATAAGATAACCAAGGGGTAACGTTACCTTTAGCTTCGATACGAAATTGGCGCATTTTGAAAGCAGCCTCGCTCAAACCGTTCATATCATAATTAAAACTGGCATCGAAAGAACCTTGCATGTTCAAATAGAAATTGAACCAGTCTATTTTCTTTTCCATTTGGGTTACCCGTTCGAAAAGAGTCTTTTCATTCGGGGTACTTTGCGCGAAAACACCTGCTGCACAGCCCATAACAAGTACTAATAAAGCTATTCTTTTCATATTTTGAGTTTATATTTGAAATATAACATTCCTTTCTTTGTTCGATTTGATCAAAGTTCTGCAAATAGAGTAGGGGTACAAGTTCACAAGTTGCTCTCGTACTAATTGGTTCGGATAACTTGTGAACTTGTAACCTATAACTGCATATTAATATTCGTTGAAATATTGTTGGATTTGCTTCCAGTCGTTGGTTTTGGTCAAAGCCAACATTAAAAGGATTCTTGATTTCTGCGGGTTCAATTCCTGTGAAGCGATAAATTTGTATTGATTGTCATCAACCTCCGCGTCAAGTGTGGTAGGCCCTGTCGGTACACGAGTAGAACGAACGATAAGGATACCCTTATTGCGTGCGTTGATCAGTTCCGGGAACACGTTTTTGTGGATGTTGCCATTACCTAATCCGGCATGGATAATTCCCTTGTAACCACTGTTGGCCATCATCTTCACAACATCACCTTCCATGTTTGAATAGCTGTACACGATACCAACTTTCGGCAATGAATTCAAATTCGTCACGTCGAATACGGACTGACTAGTGTGTTTTTTCAACGTTGATTGATTGTAGAACACTTTACCGTTGTAGATATAACCAAGGGCTCCGGAGTTTGGTGCTTGGAAAGTCTGAACGTCAATTGTGTTCATTTTCAATACACTGTGAGCGCCAATGATTAAACCGTTCATGGCAACCAACACGCCTTTACCGATAGACTCTTTCGCTCCGGCGGTAACAACAGCGTTGTACAAGTTTAACGGGCCGTCAGCACTGATTGCCGTAGACGGGCGCATTGCACCAACGAGAACAACCGGTTTGTTGCTTTTCACGACAAGATTCAAGAAATAGGCCGTTTCTTCCATGGTATCGGTTCCGTGAGTGATCACGATTCCGTCGATATCTTTTCTGGCCAACAGTTTGTTGATCGTTTTTGCAAGTGTCAACCACACGTCGTCTGTCATATCCTGTGAACCGATCTTCACGATTTGTTCTCCAGTCACGTTGGCTATTTTCTGAATTTCCGGAACAGCAGACAGAAGAGTCCCGATAGCTACTTGTCCGGCAGTATAGTTGGTTCCGGTTGAAGAGGCTCCGGTTCCTGCAATCGTACCACCTGTTGCCAGAATATGGATATTAGGCAACTTTTGAGCGAATGTAGTCGCTACGGAGAATAGCACCAAGGCTACCAGCAAACTTAAATTTCTAAACATTTTCATAACCTGTAATTTTAAATTTACTTATAAATTAGAGTACTTAAAAAATCTGTATAAATAGTAATCCCAGCCCGACGGCGACCACCGTGGCAACGAGGCCAGGCATCATGAATGAGTGATTCAGCACGTATTTCCCGATACGAGTCGTACCCGTTCGGTCAAAATTTATCGCCGCGACAACGGTGGGGTAGTTTGGTATAAAGAAATACCCGTTCACGGCCGGGAACATGGCTATCAACATATAAGGCGATATACCTAGGGCGATTCCGAGCGGCATGAGAGCCCGCACGGTGGCAGCCTGGCTATATAATAATATGGACATCACGAACAATGCGATTCCGAACAACCAAGGCATCTGTCTTACGATCTCCTCGATAGAGGTTTTCAATTCGGTCATATTTCCTTGCAAGAACGTGTCACCCATCCAGGCGATACCGAAGATTGCGACCACGGCTTGCATACCAGCACCAAACACGGAACCCTGAGCGGCTTTTAACCCGTCGGTACGAGTTACCAGCAAGATGATGGCGGCTGCGGATAACATTAATATTTCAATAATGTAAGGCATATCCAGCAAAACTTGATTACCGTCAATCATGAAAGAAGGACGCATCGAGTCGATAGAACCGAACAACACGATAAACACGGTGGCAATAACGAACACTAGAACAGAAAGGCTTGCTTTTCTTTGGTTGGCAACATCTTTTGACTCGTATTTCTTGTCGCTGAAAACACCTTCTTTCAGACGTTTCTGGTATTCCGGATCATCCACCAACTCTTTTCCCACGCGCATGGAGAAGAATGCCCCGACGAGCACGCCGATGAGTGTGGCGGGAATGGTGATTTTCAGTATATCAAACAGGCTAATATCAAACCCGGTCAGTAACCCGAGTAGTGCGACCGTCGCTGCTGATATGGGGCTGGCGGTAATGGCCTGTTGCGAAGCGATTACTGCAATTCCCAGAGGGCGTTCCGGTCGGATTTTGGTTTCGGTAGCAACTTCGGCGATAACCGGGAGTACGGAATAGGCAACGTGTCCTGTACCTGCGATAAACGTGAACACGTAAGTTACTAACGGACTCAAGATCGTCACGTGAGCTGGATTCTTTCTTAATAACCGTTCGGCAACTTTGACCATCAAGTCCAAGCCTCCGGCGGCTTGCATACAAGCTGCGGCAGAAATTACCGCCACGATCATAAGCATGACATCAATAGGGGGTGCCGTGGGTTGCAAACCGAAAACGAAGGTCAATATTCCCAGTCCGATTCCTCCCATAACCCCCAGTCCGATTCCTCCCAGACGCGCTCCGATGATGATTGCTGTTAAAACGAAAGCTAGTTGTAAAATCATCTCATCTATTTATTTAAAGTTTTATTATTCAATCATTATCAAATTGTACACGATATCTCGTACGATTATGCGATCATGAAAGTTTCATTTTCCGTGAAATAGTTGAAATTTTTTGTTATTTATCTGAAATGAGTATAAATATGGACTGTCTTTCATATACTTCTTAACTTAAACTATTGATGAAGATGCAAAATTTAAGCCAAAAGTGCTATTTTTGTCCTAAATTTTAACAATTATGCAAGACCTTTACTTGTTTAATCCGGATAACGAAATTTCAATCGCCAATGGGACAAATGGTTACACTCCGAAAGCAAATATTTCCATTATGGCGAGTGATCTTGCATATTTGTCTGCATATTTATCTAACAAGGGTGATTACGTGTTAGTATCCGGTATCCCGGATGTTGCTTTCATTCGGAGTCGGGAGGGTATTTTCGGGTTGGATTGCCAACCTGTTGTCTGGGAAAAAGCGCAAATCATCACTTTTAACGAGTTAAAGCCGTGGGGATGGAGCCCGCGGGTGCATAACCTGCTGAAAGATTTAAAAAAAAGTTGCAACGAACAGTTCTGCCGGGGAGTTATGGCAGAATGGAGTGATGGGCGACGGGAACTATATAGTCGCCGAATGGCTGCCATTTGTTTGGCGAAAGTCTTGCGGACTGTTCCAGGCATTGATGCCACGATCATACCGCGGGAATGTGGTTCTTTGGAGGCAATCCGTTGTCTCTCCGAACAGGAAAACATTGTGGCGAAAGCTCCTTGGTCCTCTTCCGGTAAAGGAATATTATTCATTCCGAAGGGAAAAATGACTTATAAGGAAGAAGAAGTGTTGTCCGGTATTTTGCACAAACAAGGATACGTGATGGTCGAGCGAAGACTGAATCGGGTGCTGGATTTTGCCTTGGAGTTCGAGATGGATTATTCATTTCACTTGAATTTTTTGGGGTATTCTGTCTTTCACACCAGTAAAAGGGGGGGGTACGAGGGGAATATCGTGGCTGCCGAATCCCGATTGAAAGAAATTATTGCCGGGTATATAGGTGTGGAGATGCTGGATATGGTGCGGGAACAACTTGCCCTGATTTTGGCTACTGAATTCCGAGGGAAATATACGGGATGTTTTGGTGTGGATATGATGATATACGAGGATGTTGAAGGTCATTTTCGTGTTCACCCTTGTGTTGAAATAAATTTGCGTTATAACATGGGGATCGTGGCCGGACGTCTACAACGTTATTTATCTGAAGGTTCCGAGGGTATTTTTATGATCCGTTTTTCTGCCAAACCGGGAGAATTATTGCGATCGATACGGCAAAATGAACAAGATCATCCCTTGGTCATGACGGGAAGTAAGATCGAATCCGGATATATTAATTTAACTCCCGTATCCCTTGATTCTCGCTTCGTGGCGGAGTTTATAGTAAACAAAGAATAAAAAGTTTGTAAAATTTATGAACTTTTATGGGGAAAATAAGGAAAAATTTATTCTCTTTGTTGTTGTTAATAATAAAGGATCAGGCACTAATTTATAGACAAGCGTATGCATACGAAGATGAAAGGTGAGGGTATTAGGAGGCTTTTTGTTGAACAAATTGTTCCTACCATGGAAAATCATGGATTTACTTTTTCGAAAGCGAGGAATGCGTTTGTCTATGAAGACCGGGAATGGAAGAACGAGTGTATTCTTCGGTTCACGAACTGGGAAAATGATCAATTGTCCCTGCGCACGGAATATTTTGTTACAAGTAAAAGGATTAGTCAACTCTACCGGGAAGCTATTCTGGAGAAGGATTGTATGCCTACTTGTGGCGTGCTGGATGTCGGTTGGGCGTACAAGTTTCTAGGAGTGCCATTGGATGACAGACCTTGGTTCGAAATGAATATTGCCAAGCTCGATTCGATTGTGCAGAAGTGGATTGTAGAATTCGAAAGCGTGGGGCTTTCTTTTTTCAAGGAGATGAATGATTACGAGAAGTTGGCCAAAGCATTGGATATTTTCAATGTTTCCGGCTGGGCTCCTTTATCGGTGTGGACCGGGGAACGCATTTTGCACGGGATATGCCTCTATTATTTGAATACACGGGATAAATGCAAAACACTGGAGCTTTTTGATCTGTATCGTCAAAAAGTCAGTGAAATGGAATTCCCATCTATCAAGGATCAATTCGAACGATTAGAACGATATATACGTGACCTGCCGGATTTGGAACCTGTTTCCCGGAAAAATAAAGATAAAGGAAGTATCATTAAATAGGTAAAGTCATGGTCACTAAAAAAGAAAATGCAAAACCAAAGGAATTCAAAGGGGTATCCTTCGATGTTTTGGCCGTCGGGGAGAAATCTATGGTAACCCGGATGAATTACAAAATCGGGGATAATGTCCCAGCACATGCTCATCCCAACGAACAAAGCGGTTACGTGGTTTCCGGTAAGTACAGGATTCGTTACCAAGATGTGGATGAAATTCTTACTTCCGGGGATAGTTATTCGATTCCCGAAGACGTGGCACATGCTTGGGAAGTGCTGGAAGCGGGGGAGGTGATTGATGTGTTTACTCCTGTACGGGAAGATTATTTATAAGAGAAAAAGAAATGAAAACTGTATGTTACTTTACCTTTTTTCTACTGGCGCTTTTTAGTGTGGCTTGTAGTGATAATGATGAAAAGCCTGTTGCTCTTTACGTTTCGTCCGGACAGGTGCAAATAAATGAATTTTCGGTGTCTGTCGGGGAAAACTGGTTGAGAGCGGGAGGTGGGAGTGGTGTGTATACGGTCTATTCAAGTGATGTCGATATAGTGAAGGCTGAGATTTCGAAAGATGTTATCACGTTGAAAGCCTATTAGGTGGGAGTGGTCGAAATCACGGTAAAGGATAACCGGGATGAGCAGGCCACGATCCGGGTGACTGTGATTCCGAGGGTCATGTCTATGGAGGTGACGGAAATTTATCCTCATATTGAATATATTGATAATGAAAAAGGCATAGAGGTCGAGGAAGAAGTAAAAAAAGATATTATCGAAAATTTGGATGTTTCCGTGGGGTGGCGTTTCGAACTGGAACGGAAAAATTGGAACGGAAAGTACAATTCAAAGGGTAAATTAACCGTTTACCCCGTGTCGGGTGGTGAACCTATCGAGGGAACATTCAAGATAGGTTACGGGCCTAAAACAGTATTAACTCTCGAATACGGGGATCAAAAGCATATCTTGGAAACTCCTGAAGTTTCAGTTACGGGAAAATCAAGAGATACGGGACCTTTACACATGACTTTCGTGCTGGATTATACTGGGAAGTATTCAGGGTTATACCCCGGGGCGAATTTCTCGCATGTGGGATGCGGCATAAAAATAACTATGTGAGGTAGATAACCTGTTCTTCATGCTTTCTTTTGCTTCCCAGACACTGGCGAAAGAATTAAAAAGATCGTGTATAAATTAAGCCTTAACGGGTGGAAAATATATCGAAAAACTTTCGATATTGTGGCTTATTTTTATTATATTTGTACGTTTTGTGGAGAAACAAGTGATAAGCTGTGAATGAATAAATTAGCAGGTTTTAGAAATAAGGAAAAACAATATAAAGATATCATATGAGTGAAGAATTAGAGCAGAACATGAGTGAAGAAACAGGGCAAACGAATAATGAATACTCGGCTGATAGTATTCAGGTGTTGGAGGGGTTGGAGGCCGTTCGTATGCGGCCGTCCATGTACATCGGTGATGTAAACACGAAAGGACTGCATCATTTGGTGTACGAGGTTGTCGACAACTCCATTGACGAGGCGTTAGCCGGCTATTGTAAAAATATAGATGTTATTATTAACGAGGATAACTCGATCTCCGTGAGTGATGACGGTCGTGGTATCCCGACAGGAATGAACCAGAAAGAGAACCGTTCGGCTCTTGAAGTCGTGATGACGGTTTTGCATGCTGGGGGTAAGTTCGATAAAGGTTCGTACAAAGTTTCCGGAGGTCTTCATGGTGTGGGAGTTTCCTGCGTGAATGCGCTTTCAACGACGCTGATCGCTACCGTTTACCGTGAAGGTAAGATTTGGAATCAGGAATATAGCAAAGGAGTCCCGGTATCGGGAGTCGAGGTGATCGGGGAAACTGATCGCACGGGAACGACCATTTATTTCAAACCAGATGAAACGATATTTTACGAGACAGAATATAAATATGATATCCTAGCAGCCCGTTTGCGAGAACTCGCTTACCTGAACCGGGGAATCCGCTTGACATTGACTGACAAACGGAATATAGATCCGGATACGAAGGGATTCCGGACAGAAGTTTTCTATTCGGAAAAAGGATTGAGTGAATTCGTGGAATATTTGGACGAGAACCGAGAGAAGTTGATTGACGAAACCATTCACATCACTACCGAGAAGAATGGAATACCTATCGAGGTTGCCATGCATTATAACACGGAATTTAAAGAAAACGTGTACTCTTACGTGAATAATATTAACACGCTTGAGGGAGGTACGCACCTTGCAGGGTTCCGTCGTGGAATTATGCAGACGTTAAAGGCATACGCTGATAATTCGGGTATGTTGAGTAAGTTGAAATTTGATATTAGCGGAGAAGATTTTCGCGAGGGTTTGACTGCGATTATCTCTGTGAAAGTGGCAGAGCCTCAGTTCGAGGGACAGACTAAGACCAAGTTAGGTAACACCGAGGTTGGTACCGCAGTCGCCCAGGCTGTCAGCACTACTCTAGCGAATTACTTGGAAGAACACCCAAAAGATGCCCGTTCAATTGTAGATAAGGTAATTCTCGCTGCCCAAGCCCGTCATGCCGCTCGTAAAGCGCGGGAGATGGTGCAACGGAAAACGGTACTTTCTGGATCGGGACTTCCCGGTAAACTGGCTGATTGTTCTGACAACAACCCGGAAAACTGTGAGATATTTCTGGTAGAGGGAGACTCTGCAGGGGGTACTGCAAAACAAGGTCGTGACCGTAAATTCCAGGCGATCCTGCCGTTGAGAGGTAAGATCCTAAACGTGGAAAAAGCTTTGGCTCATCGAGTATGGGAAAGCGAAGAGATCAAAATCATTTTCCAAGCCTTGGGAATCACGATTGGTACGGCTGAAGACAGTAAAGCCGTTAACCTAGAGAAGATACGTTATCACAAGATTGTGATCATGGCCGATGCCGATGTCGACGGGGCACATATCGCCACGTTAATTATGACGTTATTCTTCCGCTACATGAGATCGGTTATCGAGAATGGATATCTGTATATTGCAACCCCGCCTTTATTCTCCGTGAAGAAAGGAAAAGAACAACGTTATTGCTGGACAGACGAGCAACGTTTACAGTTGATCCAAGAAATGGGAGGGGGAAGAGAAAATAGCTTGCATATCCAGCGTTACAAAGGTCTTGGTGAGATGACGGCTACTCAATTGTGGGACACGACCATGTCTCCTGACGGAAGAATATTGCGCCAGGTAACGATCGAGAATGCGGCAGAAGCAGATCGGATATTCTCCATGCTTATGGGAGATGATGTTCCGCCTCGCAGACAATTCATCGAACAGAACGCTACCTACGCAAACATTGACGCTTAAGTGTTAATATGATTACAGGTTACAAGTTGGCAGGTTACAGGTTAAGTAACCAACTTGTAACCTGTAATTCTTTTTATAAACCTGTTTTTTTATAACTAGTAACCTGTAAGTTGTCAACTTGAAACTTTTTTTGAATATGAATATTTGTGTGTTTTGTGCTTCGTCCGAGAATGTGGGGCGTGTGTATTTTGAGGCTGCAGCCGATTTGGGAAGAGAGATCGTGAATCATGGTTGGGATTTGCTTTACGGGGGAACAAATTGTGGGTTGATGCGTGAGGTTTCAGATACGGTAAAGAATGCCGGGGGGAAGGTTACAGGGATTATTCCCCAGTGTATCGTGGACCGGGGTGTGTCGGCGCAAGGTATTTCCGAGTTGATCGTGGCTCCTGACATGAAAGAACGAAAAAGCCTAATGCGTGAAAAAGCGGATGCGTTCATCGCCTTACCTGGAGGATGGGGGACGTTGGAAGAGATTACCGAGGTGATCACGTTGAAACAACTGGGCATGCACAACAAGCCGATTGTTTTCATTAACACGAATGATTTCTACGAGTATTTTTTCCTGTTCATTAATAATATACGGAAAGAAGGATTCGTGTCAACGGCCTATGATGGGCTGTATACAGTTGCAAACACTGTGGAAGAAGCTGTGGAATACATTAAGAAATACCAGGTTAAGGAATTTTCAAGCAAATATTGAAAAAAACTTGTTTTTTTTATATTTATGTTCTATATTTACAGAGCTAATATAGCGTATGAGTTGACTATTGTAGTGATACAAAAGTTTGGTTAGTTTAGTTTAGAATGTAAAGGGTGGCGTAAGTCACCCTTTATTTATTTAGAATATCAAATGCCAGATTTCCATTTGCAGGAATT
>ENA-UEPH01000319-UEPH01000319.1-human-gut-metagenome-genome-assembly--contig:-NODE-319-length-58585-cov-19.111386_pt1 | contig 58585 bp, 52 predicted proteins | sample MGYA00242891_ERZ507898 | MGnify/ENA primary metagenome ERZ507898 (study PRJEB26167, sample SAMN06115411) | human gut metagenome | host: Homo sapiens | place: China:Guizhou | collected 2014-10-15...
TAGTCATAACAGTCACATATAACCCCAATATAGAGGAGTTACGTCTTTTCATAAACTCTTATCATAAATATAATGACCTTCGTAATTAATAACTTGATTATCTACGCGATATATTGTCAATGAATCTTCAGAATTTGCAAGTTCATTGCCGATTCGTTTTAGTTCGGCTCGGAAATAGGCGATTACATTTTTGGTTTCTCCGAAACGTAAATCTTGATATTGTTTGTTAAATTCATCGATTAAAATAAGAAGAGTCTGATATACAATTCCTGGATCATCAGTTGTGTAAAATACTTCAATCACGTCACTGGTTCCGACACGTTTAACGTCTATCTGTTGTAATGCCCCTCTGTTTACATAAGGGAGATTCCATTGGTATATTCCATAAACATAATTTGATGGGTCGTTAGTCTCGTATGCAATTAAATTTTCATATGTTCGTTGCTCGTTAATTGAGTCGTTTTCAGATGATTTGTCTATTAAATGATGAATCGGGTCAGCATGATTATATAGCAGGCGGTAATTTGCAGCATTGACATATGTGTTATCTTTGTTTGGATCTCCGTATACCATAATTCGGGCATACAAACGTAGAGACACTTGTTTCAAAGTTTGGTCGGCAGTGATAATATTTAATAAGTTATCCATCATACTTCCTTGAGTATAAGCTGTAGTAACGATACCACTTTCTGAAAGAATATTTACACCAGTGATAATTCCAGTATAAATAGAACAACTAGCAGAATAACTATGAGATGTGTGACGAGTTTGCCAATAAACTAATAATGCTACGATAATAGGAGCGAGGATTAACCAATATCGAATACGGTAAAAAAATTTAATAAAATAAGTGGTATATTTCATAATGGTTATCTATTTCTTAGGTTTGTGTTACAGATTAGTTCTAGTTTTAAAAATAGAATATTGAGCTCATTGATAATCTTTTCATATTCAGTTTTAGCATCTTTCTGAGAGTTCTTTATGTCACTCAATAATCTATTCGTTTTATTTTTATTATTGATATAATCAAGAACAACTGTCTGATATTCGGCATCGTATAATGTTATCGTTTCAGTAGCTAGCTTTAACATCTTCAACTGGAATTGGACCGTACAATATAATTCGATAATTTCTCCTTTTATTTCGTCAAAAGCGATTTGCTGGGAGTATTCAACATTTTCTATAAGCCGTTTTTGTTTCTTTACGTTTAAGCGGTGTTTGAATAGTTGATTAATTGGAATACTGACATTACCACCAACAGACCAACTACTTTGAGTTGCCCCGGAATAAACAGTTGTTAACGGAGTATATTGACTTTCTTGGTCTGTGTATGTTCCTAGGATACCATAAGTATATCCTGCGTGAACAGAAAAATATTGTAACCAATCTCGTTTGGTAAGTTTTAAATCGCAACGAGCAGCTTCAATGGCAGCTTCAATGGCTTTTAAGCGTGGATTAGATTTAGCATTTTCAAATAATACTTCTAAAGAGGGTAGTTGATAATTAATAAATTCATTCGTTGATAGAGTTTTTGGGATGAATCTTGTAGTGTCTTGTGCTATCGTATCACTTTTTTGTCCAAAACATAAGGAAGGTAATATCGAACAACAATATATTATAATCCACGTTATTTTCATATATGTCTAATAATTTAATTTCACACATTCTCTTTTTGCACAAACGCCGTAAATGTTCTGCAAATAATATTCAAGTCTGTCCCGAACGAAAAGTTGCGGGCATATTTTATATCTAATTGTTTTCTTTCTTCTGCGGATAGAGCGCCTTGGTCTCCTCTTTTCTCTACTTGCCACAGGCCGGTTAGTCCGGCGGGGGCCATGAAGCGTTCGATGTATTCGTCGGTTGTCAATAGTTCGGCTTCGTACAAGGGAAGCGGGCGGTTGCCGACGATAGACATGTCTCCTTTTAATATGTTGATTAATTGAGGAAGTTCATCAATGCTGTATTTGCGGATGAAATGTCCTATTTTCGTGATCCGGGGATCGTTCTCGAATTTGACGAAAGCGTTTTTCTGTTGCCTGCGACGATTCTTTAATAACTGTTGTTCTGTTGTCACGAAATCATCTGCCACGAGAACCGTTTCGTCCGATTGTTGGGGTAGCGAGAGGATTTCCGTTTGCGGTTGATTTTCTTGGGAATCTTCCCGGTATTGGTTTAAAGCTTCGAATTCTTTCAAGCGTTTGTCTGCGTCCGAGTACATGGAGCGGAATTTGAGGAAATCGAAGATGTCGTAATTGCTTCCTACCCGTTTGGATTTATATATGATAGGGCCTTTGCTTTCGAGACGGATAGCGAGGGCGGTCAAAATTAATAACGGGGATAGGCAAAGAATTGCTGCACTGGAAAATGCTAAGTCAAATATTCTTTTCCACAAAGGTAGTTTGAATCTATGAGCGTGTTGTTGTAACTTGGCGGTTGAATATTGCTTTAGTTTGGGCAACAATGCTAATGTTGTGTGTAAATCTTCAGCCGGCATATTGATATCCACGATTTCACTTGCCCCGGCATGAAGGTTGTCCGCGATATTCTCTTTTATGATGTATTCTGAAATCAGTAATAGATATGTGTGTTGCAGGTTACTTTTGTTTATGGAATCCAGATATTGTATATCCTGTATTTTATTACAGGATTCAATAAAGATATATGTCGGGGATGTATCTTTTTTGGATTGTTCGTTGATGCACAAAATCGTTTTGAGCGGGTTGTTAAAAACCATTATTTGGCAGTTCAGACAGCATGATAGCCTGTTGATCCAGTCAGAATTATCCCCGATGTAATAGGCATACATGATGTTAACGCAATAAGTTACGTACTCTAATTTTCAGTTCTTGAGGGTTGAAAGGTTTCAGCACGAAATCGGCAGCACCGGCTTCCAGCAATTCGATCCGGTCGTTGCTGCTTTCCAGGCTGGAAAGAATAATGACAGGGATAAAGTTGAAGGTAGAACTAGCTTTCAGATGTTTAAGAAATGTACGCCCATCCATTTCCGGCATGTTTACATCTGATATAATAAGATCCGGAATGTTTCCGGCATGCATCCATGCAAGTGCTTCAATAGGGTTGCCCTCCGCGTGCACGTCGTAATCTTTTGAAAGCTGAATAGTGATAACCTTCGCTATTTCAGGCTTATCATCCACGATCAGAATATTTTTACTCATATATACACCTTTTTAACGATGCAAATATACGACATTACTACAAAATAGCCTAGTTTTTGTTTGTTTAATATAATGAAAGTCTATATTTTTTTGTACTTTTAGGCGATTTTAATCGACATGAAGGTATGAGTGTATATAAGAGTGATTCGGATGTGGAGGAAACGGAAAAGTTCTTGAAAGATAATGCCATGCGGTTGTCTTTAATGTTAGAGGCCGGAAATGTATTTCCTTGGTATGCGGATTTAGAGCGGAGGCGTGTAGAGATAGGGGATGAGTTATTTGAGACTTACGGTGTGAAGAAAGATGATTTCAAGGATGATTTTTTTGATATTACAACTGTTTTGTCTAGGATTCATCCGGATGATCGAGGAATTTTTGATGTCGTGTATAAAAATTTGTTGGAAGGTAAACAACATAAGATCGGGATCGAGATTCGATTGGATTTGTTGAATTCCGGTGAGTATAGATGGGTGGATTTGAAGGGAATAGTACAAGTGTTTGATGAACAGGGGCGCCCCTCTAAGGTCGTGGGGTTCGCCACGGATATTCAAAAAAGGCGGGATGATGAACAGGCTTTAATTGAAGCGAAGAGGAGGGCAGAAGAATCAGACCGTCTGAAATCGGCATTTTTGGCGAACGTGAGTCACGAGATTCGTACCCCTTTGAATGCGATTGTCGGTTTTTCCGAGATTATTGCTAACACGGAGAGCCAGGGCGAAAGGGAGAGTTATCTGGATATCGTTAAAGCGAATAGTAACTTGCTATTGCACCTGATTAATGATATTCTTGATTTATCCCGTATCGAGTCCGGTAAGATGGAATTTGTTGACGAGAATGTCCAGATGGATGAATTGTGTGAAGAATTGCGCCAGATACATCAAATGCGTATAAAGAATGAGGTACAGGTTGTTTTCGAGAAACCGGGATCTTCTTTGATGTTTATTGCTGATTCGCATCGTTTGAGACAACTTTATTCGAATTTGATTTCTAATGCTATAAAATACACGGAGAAGGGAACAATCACGCTCGGCTATGAGTTGAAGGGCGACTTCATGGAGGGGTATGTACGGGATACGGGGAGTGGTATTCCTGCCGAGAAGGTAAATAATGTATTCGGGCGTTTTGAGAAATTGGATATACTGAAGCAGGGCTTTGGTTTGGGATTATCCATTTGTAAATCAATTCTGGATAGGATGGGAGGGAAGATTTGGGTGGAATCTGAGCTTGGGGTCGGGTCTTGTTTCCATTTTGCCATACCCTACAAGGGAACGCGGTCGATGACTAGCGAACCTGATAAAGTTTTAATATTAGTTGCCGAGGATATGGATTGTAATTTCGAGTTGGTTAAAGCTATGCTTGAAGATCAATACGCGGTGTTGAGAGCGAATGACGGGATTGATGTGGTGACGAAGTTCGAGGCAAATAAACCGGATTTGATACTGATGGATGTGCGGATGCCAGGTTTGGATGGTTTGACGGCTGCCGGTATAATCCGGGAATTGAATCCGAATGTCCCGATTATAGCCACGACGGCTTTCGCTTTCGAGACGGACAGGAACATGGCTCTTGCCGCGGGTTGTACGGAGTATATGCCAAAACCTCTGGAGGCTGAAAAATTGAAAACTATCATAGAAAGATGTCTTGAAAATAAATTATAGTTTGTACATTTGTGAGCGATTACGTGCGTTAATTAAAATACGATGTGTATGAAGATAAATCCTGCTGAATATAAAATACTCGTGGTGGACGATGTTCAGTCGAATGTGTTGTTGTTAAAAGCGTTACTTGGGCGTGAAGGGTTCAATATCGTGTACGCGATGAACGGTGCGGAGGCTCTTGAGAAAGTGAAGATCGAGCATCCCGATCTGGTGTTATTGGATGTGATGATGCCGGATATGGACGGGTTCGAAGTGGCCGGACGTCTGAAAGTGGAACCGGAACAAGCCGAGATCCCTATTATCTTTTTAACGGCATTAAATGATTCGGCAAGTGTCGTGAAGGGATTTCAGTTGGGAGCGAATGACTTTATATCAAAACCTTTCCGTCGGGAAGAGTTGTTAATCCGAGTGGAGCATCAGCTTTCACTGGTGGATGCCCGACGGATTATTTTGCGTCAGACGGAAGAGTTAAGAAAAACGATAGCCGGACGCGATAAGCTTTATTCCGTGATCGCTCATGATCTACGTTCTCCCATGGCATCAATCAAGATGTTGTGCAATACGATCATGATGAGTATTGATCCGAAAGCTGTTCCGAAGGATGTCTTCGAGATGTTGGAGATGACGAATCGAACGGCCGAAGAAGTATTCTCTTTACTGGATAATCTTTTGAAATGGACGAAGAGTCAGTTGGGAAAATTATCTAATGTTCCTCAATCGGTTGACGTGGTTGGTTTGGTTGAAGGGGTGATCGAGGTATTTAACCCGATAGCCGAGAGTAAGTCGATTGTTTTGGCCTTGAATTCGAGTGTCGAGTTCGTGAACGTGATAGTCGATATTGAAATGATAAAATCCGTTGTACGTAATTTGCTTTCTAATGCGATCAAGTTTAGTCACAAGGATACAACGATCACGATACAAGTGGAAATTCGGAATATTCCCGATTCGAGCGATCAAGAGGTTGTAATAACCGTTTGCGATAAGGGATGTGGTATAAAAGAGGAAGATCAACCCAAATTGTTGAATGAAGCGACTCATTTTACCACGTTCGGTACGAATAGCGAGGAAGGGTCTGGCTTGGGATTATTGTTGTGTAAGGATTTCGTGAGCAAAAATCACGGGAAACTTTGGTTCACTTCTCAAGAAGGAGTCGGGTCTAATTTTAGTTTCTCGTTGCCAATGAAGTGATTTTGCAGGGAGCAAAATCAGTTGCAGGTTGCAAGTTGACAGGTTATTTGAATTTATGTTTGTGAACTTGTAACTTGTAACTAAAATAAGAGGCGGTCGATTGACCGCCTCTTATTTTTTTATTCAAATTCTTTGAGAATTTTCTCTACTTCTCCGGGAGTAACCCGTCCGTAAACTTTCTCACCGATCAAGACAACCGGGGCAAGTCCACAGGCTCCCACGCATCGTAAGCTGGTCAATGAGAATTTCCCGTCGGGAGTGGTTTCTCCCACGTTGATTTTCAGCACTCGTTTGAACTCGTCTAATACTTTTTCCGCGCCACGCACGTAACAAGCAGTTCCCATACATACGGATATGGGGTGTTCGCCTTTGGGAGTCATGGTAAAGAAAGAATAGAAAGTTACAACCCCGTATACTTTCGACACGGGTATATTTAGTTGACGGGCGATTACTTCCTGTACTTCCCGGGGTAAGTAACCAACCAATTCTTGTGCTTTGTGCAGAACGTTGATTAATTCACCTTCCTGGTTCCCGAATTCTTCACACAGTTTTACCAGTTGTTCAACTTTGCACTTGGCTAATGTTATTTGTGTCATAATGATATCTCGAATAATTACTGTTCAATAATCTCTTTTCCTCTATTAAAATAGCACGTGTGCAATAAGTGGTGTGCTTTTTCGCTCATCGGTTTACCCAAGAATTCCTCGTACAACGAGATGATATAAGGATTCTGGTGAGATTTTCTGAAATTTTTCTCAGAATCTTCCGTGTAAAGGGCTTTTGCGCGAGCTTTGATACGAGCGGAATCACCATGATGGAAAGGTTGACCTCCACCACCGATACATCCACCGGGACAAGCCATAACCTCGATAGCATGGTATTGAGATTTTCCTGCACGAAGTTCGTTCATCAATTTACGGGCGGTTCCCAGGCTGTGCGCAACGGCTACTTTCAACTCGAATCCGTCCACGTCGATGGTGGCTTCTTTCAGGTTTTCGATGCCTCGAACTCCTTCGAAATTCACGTTATCCAGCGTTTTGCCCGTGTGTATTTCATAAGCCGTACGTAAAGCTGCTTCCATCACACCTCCCGAAGCCCCGAAGATAACGGCGGCTCCGGTAGATTCTCCTAACGGTGCGTCAAAATCCTCGTCTTCCAGTTGCATGAAGTTGATGTTTGTCTGTTTGATCAAAGCGGCCAGCTCTCGCGTGGAGATTGAATAATTCACGTCCGGGTCTCCGTTCGTCTTGAATTCATCCCGTTCGCTCTCGAATTTCTTGGCCAGGCAAGGCATCACGGATACCACGATCAGGTTTTCACGTTTGATACCCATTTTCTCTGCCCAGTAAGTCTTGGCGATAGCTCCGAACATTTGTTGCGGGGAACGGGCGCTAGAAGGATTATCAAGTAAATCGGGGAATTGTTTCTCGAAGAAGTTGACCCATCCCGGGCAGCAAGAGGTGATGATCGGGAGTTTCACTTCTTTATCACCGTTCAGGAACGCGGTCAAACGACCCAATAATTCGGTTCCTTCCTCCATGATCGTCAAGTCGGCAGCGAAATCCGTGTCAAACACTTTAGCAAAGCCTAGTTTCCGTAATGCGGCAACCATTTTTCCGGTCACGGAAGTTCCGGCAGGCAGATCGAACTCTTCACCCAACGCGGCACGAACGGCCGGGGCGGTTTGGACGATCACGGTTTTATCCGGGTTGGCCAGGTCGTTGATCAAACGATTGGTGTGATCCAGTTCGGTTAACGCGCCCACGGGACATACTGCTACGCACTGTCCGCAGAATGTACATTCCGAGTCTTGCAACGCTTGATCGAAAGCCGGCATTACGACAGAATCAAATCCGCGGTTTACGGCCCCTAGAGCCCCGACGGTCTGCACGTCATTACACATCATCTCACATCGACGGCAATAGATACATTTTGTTGCATCCCGCCGAATGGAGGGCGACAAGTCAATTTTATACTCGGTTTTGGCTCCCTGAAAAGGAATCTCGCGGATACCCAATTTGATGGCCACGGCTTGCAATTCGCAATTACCTGATTTGGCACAAACCAAACAGTCTGAAGGGTGATCCGAGAGCATTAGCTCCAGAACGACTCTCCGGGCGTTCAGCACGCGCATGGTATTCGTGTGTACGACCATGCCGTTATCGCATCGGGTGGCACAGGAGGGAGCCAGGTTTTTCCGGCCTTCTACTTCCACCACGCAGATACGGCAAGATGCCGGGGCGTTTTTGATGCACAAATCTTTCAGGTTCATGTAGCAAAGGGTCGGTATGTCGATACCCAGTTCCCGGGCTGCTTCAAGAATCGTGGTTCCTTTGGGAACGCTGATCTCTCGGTTGTCTATCTTAAGTGTTATATTTTCATTCATAGTAAAGACTTCTTAATTGCTGAGCAATTCTAAATTCTAAGTTTTAAATTTTAAATTACCTCGTGCTTACAGCTTTGAATTTACATTTCTCCATGCACGCACCACACTTGATACATTTAGCCGTGTTGATGAAATGCGCTTCCTTGCGTTCGCCCACGATAGCATCCACCGGACAGTTGCGTGCGCAAAGCCCGCATCCGATACAAAGTTCCGGGTCAATGTGGTACATCAATAAAGCCTTACATTTTCCGGATGGGCATTTCTTATCTTTGATATGAGCCAGGTATTCGTCGTAGAAATTGTCAATAGTCGACAAAACCGGGTTGGGGGATGTTTGTCCCAGACCGCAAAGTGCTGTATCTTTGATTACGCGACTGAGGTTTCTCAGCGTGTCGAGATCTTCCATCGTTCCTTTTCCTTCGGTGATTTTCTCTAGAATCTCGTGCAAGCGTTTGTTACCGACACGGCAAGGGGTACATTTACCACAAGATTCTTCAACCGTGAATTCAAGGTAGAATTTTGCAACGGATACCATACAATCATCCTCGTCCATCACGATCATACCCCCGGAGCCCATCATGGAACCTGAAGCCAGCAAGTTATCGAAATCAATCGGTACATCCAGGTGTTTCTCTGTCAAGCATCCGCCTGACGGACCTCCGGTTTGTACGGCTTTGAATTTCTTACCGTTTTTGATACCTCCACCAATCTCATAGATAACTTCCCGGAGGGTTGTTCCCATCGGGACCTCGATAAGTCCCACGTTGTTGATCTTTCCGGCGAGAGCGAATACTTTGGTTCCTTTGGAACGTTCCGTCCCGATTTTATTGAACCATTCGGCTCCTTTCATGATGATGGCCGGGATATTGGCCAATGTCTCCACGTTATTCACGTTTGTCGGACGATTCAGGTAACCTGATTCAGCCGGGAAGGGTGGTTTCATCGTGGGTTCCCCGCGGTGTCCTTCCATGGAGTGAATCAAGGCAGTTTCTTCACCGCAAACGAAAGCACCTGCACCGTAGCGCAATTCGATCGTGAAAGAGAAGTCCGTCCCGAAGATGTTTTCTCCGAGTAGACCGTATTCTTCGGCTTGTTTGATTGCTATTTTCAGGCGTTGAATGGCAAGCGGGTATTCGGCACGGATGTATACCAGTCCTTTGGTGGCTCCGATGCTGTATCCGCAGATGGCCATGGCTTCGATCACGGAATGAGGGTCTCCCTCCATGATAGAGCGGTCCATGAATGCACCGGGGTCTCCCTCGTCGGCATTACAAACCACGTATTTTTGATCTGCCTGGTATTTGCTGGCAAATTCCCATTTCAATCCGGTGGGGAAACCACCACCTCCGCGACCGCGTAATCCGGATAATTTGATCTCTTTGATCACTTCTTCCGGGGACATTTCCGTGATACATTTTGCCAGTGCGGAGTAACCGTCACGAGCGATGTATTCTTCTATATTTTCCGGGTTAATGAATCCGCAGTTGCGCAAAGCGATCCGGAGTTGTTTTTTGTAGAAACCCATGTGCTTTGAATCGCTTACGGCTTCTTTCTTTTCCGGGTCTTTATATAATAATCTTTCGACTTTCCGTCCTTTGATTACATGTTCGTTTACAAGTTCCTCGGCGTCTTCCGGTTTTACCTGAACGTAAAAAGTGTTGTCAGGCATAACTTTCACGATCGGACCTTTCTCACAGAATCCGAAACAACCGGTTGCGATGACTTGTACTTCGTCTTCTAGGTTTTTCTCTTTTAAACATTCTTCCAGTCGGGTAATAATCTGGTGACTGGCTGATGCTCTACATCCCGTTCCACCACAAACGAGGATATGCATTTTATAACTCATAAATATCAGGGTTTTGATTAGTTGTTCTAGCTGTCTTTGTTTTATTAGATTGTTTCAAAATTTACCGGAATGATGTCTGCAACGAGTTCGTCATTCTTCAGGTATTTCTGAATGATTTCTTCGGCTCTTTCAGTGGTTACATGTCCAAATACGATCGGGTCTTTTCCCGGTTTGGTAATTTCCACGGTGGGTTCCGCGTAGCAATACCCCATGCATCCTGTTTGCGTGACCACGGCAGCGATCCCGTTTTTCTCCAGGTTCTCGATAAAATAGTTCATGGTTTCCTTGCTGCCTGCGGCGATTCCACAAGTTGCCATTGCTACTTTAACCTGAACAAGGTTTTCTACCTGTTCACTTTTCTCGCGAAGATCAATCTTCGCTTGCACGTTTTCCTTGATGCGTTTGAGGTCCGCGAGTGATTTAATTTTTTCCATATAAAATGATTAAGGTTATATTGTTGTTAACTTGTTTGTGTAATCTCTTTTATGTTTTCCCGGATCATTTGTCGTAATGCCATAACGATTTCCGGGTCGTTAAGGGGTACACCCTCCATGATTTCTTTTACTTCTCGCGTGTCGAACGTGTACACTCCTTTTTCCGTGATATGACGGTAAATAAAATCAATATCGGGGTTTGCCGAGACGAGTATCACGATGCTTCCGGCGATGTCTCCCATGGGAGGCCTGTCCCAGTGCGAGAGCGTGAATGTTGCCGCGGTAGTGGTTCCTTCTCCCGGTTTCGATTCGATTTTCAAAGAACCTCCCGTTGCCTCTGCATTTTGCTTGAACAAGGGAATTCCTAATCCGACTTTGCGGACGGTTCTACTCGTGAAAAAAGGGTCGGTAACTTTGGCAAGCGTGGTGGCATCCATGCCGCAACCGTTATCTTTAATCGAGATAACGAGGGAATCTTTGGTCAAATTCTCTTGCAGATTAATTTCGACACGAGAGGCTTGGGCTCGGATCGAATTTTGGGCGATATCTAGGATATGGTCCGATAACGTTTGCATTCCACACCTGTATTATTTACTCTTTTTTTTCTTGAATAAGAATCACGCATTCTTATAATTTTGTGTTTTTTCCCGGCATTTGATTTCAATAACAAGAAAAATCGCATCAAATATAATTAAATTATTAATAAGAACAAGAATTTCATCTTTAACTTCTTATTATATAGATTGTTTCTAATGTAGAATTTATTCCGTATTGCAACTCGCTAGGTCTTATTGTTCTGATATCGAAAAAAGGGTATTTGCGGGAAGATTATATTTTGTTTTCAGGGAAGATATTTTTTCAGTGTTTCTTTTAATAAATAAGGTTCCACGGGCTTCGTGAGGTAGTCAGTACAGCCAGCTTCCGCCGCTTCTTGTTTGTCACTGTCGAAAGCGAAAGCACTCACGACAATAATGGGAATACTTGTGTCTAATTTTCGGATTTCTTGGGTAGCGGTTAAGCCATCCATGTTGGGCATTTTTATGTCCATTAGAATGGCGTCCGGTGCGAATTGTTGATAGTTTTGAATAGCTTCTAAACCGTCATGAGCGTGAATAATCTGATATTCTTTTTTCAAGATTGTCATGATTAGAAGAAAATTGCTCTCGTTGTCTTCGGCAACAAGTATTTTCTTGCTTGGTAACGTGCTTGCTACATGACTATCCATTTATACCTTTTCTTGTTTTAAAAAATGAACGTTTTATGATTCGTTTTTTGATATACTGTTTGAAAGTGTAGCTACATAGCGCTTTACTCTGATATTTAAATTATTAAAAACGTTGAAATTTTATTTGGATGTTGAATTAAATCCATATCTTTGCGATATCATAAAACGTTCATTTATTGATATTTGTATGATTACTTTTTTATGATAAGCTTAATTGCAGGGAGGTCTTTTGGGAGTTGTGGTTCGTGGATTTTAATAGCCCCACTTGGTAGACTTTTTGTTTTAGATTTTGGAATAGGATGTATATTGAATGGGCTAGCGAGGCTTTCGTTTTGAATAATCTTATTATTTTGTTTTAACTCTTTGATTAATTTATTGTTATTTCGTTTTAGAAAAATTTTGTCTGGGTTAGAAAAGAAGAAAGTCCGTTAAAATGGCGGCTAGATGGCGGCTAGATGGCGGTTAAGTGGCGGCTAAGCCTGGAGATAATGAGACAATTCTCTGGCTGTTGTCGGGATCGTGTGTAGTTTATCGGGTGTGTAGGTTGGGATATGAAAGGGAATATTCTTATTCTTCCAGTTCGATTTTTCCGGTGAGTGGTGAAAATAACGGGATTTTAGGTTTATTTTTCAATAGATATTGCACGTCTTCCAGTGATAATTTGGGTGCGGGGGCCGGTCCGGCAACTCTTCCGATTCTTCCTTCCAAGTAGAATTTTTTGTAGGAGTTGGGGAGTTTGTTATTAATGAAGTCATCCAGTATATGTTGGTGTTCTATACCGGAGAGCAGGACTCTTTTCTGCATTTCGAATAACATGTTGTGTGATACGAACGTGCGGAATACCGAGATTGTTTTATCGTAATTTCCCAGGGCAATGCCTCCCGTCAGGCAGCAAGTGAAGTTTTTTTCCGCGTCTGTCTGGGGAAAAAAGAAGCTGGAGTTGTGATCTGCGAAGTATCGTATCACGTCCATTCCCGGCAAGTAAAGGTTATTGGGGACCAGATAGCGAGTACGATAGCGACTGAAAAAGTGTGCGGTGTATTTGCAGAACACGAGTTCCTTCGTGTTCATGTCGTAGATCGGGAAGATAATCCCCGTACCTCTTGGGGTTTCGTACGTGGCATAATGGTAGGTATCGGGGTTCTCCCGCTCTTTTTTATTGTTACAAATAATTGTAATATGCCATTTATTGTATGTGAGAGGGGATTTCCATTCGATGTGGAAAGATACGGGAAATTTTTTGGCGAATAAGAAATCCCGGCGATGGGCGTTGATAAAAGCATCCTTTCGGTTTTCTATCGCTGTGATATCGCGTCTTGCCTCTTTGATGATGGCTTCCGGTGACATGGTTTCCAAAAACATGAACTGGGATTTGATTTTAACGTGTGATGGCCGTTCGTATTGACTCGAATGATAGATCGGGTAGCGAGAGGAGCGTGAATACTTTCCCGATGTCGGCCACGTAATGCGCGTCCGAGGAGCGTATGAATTTATAGCCGGACAGGTACGCGTTTTGTTGCAGGAATTGCTCCCGGGTAGTGTGAGGACTGAGTTCCAAAGCCTCGCATTTCAGATCTTTAGGGACGAATCCGAGTTGTGATAGGATGCTGAAACGGGGTTTGTCGATGTGTGCCGGGATGAAGATCCCTTCCAAGGCATGAACCGTGCGTTCGATCGTGTTGATATCCACGTCCAGCGCGGAAATGAGTAGTCGTTCTTCCTCGTAAGTTATTTGTTCTTCGGCGTCAACAACCACCTGGTAACCGAATTTGTCGGGATTGTTTTTTATATCCGGGAGATGAATGTCCAGGAAATCTTGGAATGCGGCAAGGCGTTCCAGCGTGGGGAAAAAGGCCAGCGCATGTACCTCTTCCACCGTGTTGATTTCGGTTCCGCAAAGCACGCGAAGGCCTCGTTGTTCACCAAGTTGTTGTATCACGGGTGCTTGCAGCGTGGAGTTGTGATCCGAGATTCCGATAATGGAAAGGCCTTTCTGTAATGCCATACCGATGATGTTCGCGGGACTCATGTCAAGATCCCCGCAAGGCGATAGCACGGTATGAATATGTAGATCGGCCCGGATTTCCATCGGCGTGTTACTTAAGGGTGGAGTAATTTGTAAAGTTGCCCCGTGATTTCGAAGGTTTGCAGGGGGGTTGAAAGTATGGGAATGTTTTCATTATTGCTTTCTTCCAGCGTGTCTTCTTCGGGAACGTGTCCTTTTACCAGGATAATGGCGGCGATTTCTTTCAAGGAAGCGATGGCCATTACGTTTTTATGTGTCTGTATGGTAATCCAAACGTCGCCTTCTTGTGCGTGACCCATAACGTCACTGAGTAGATCGGAGGTGTAACCACCTTTGATTTCTCGTTGTAAGCCTTTCTCGCCCGAACAGATTTTTAGGTTTAATTGGGAAACGATGTCTTGTACTGTCATAGTTTATAGTTTGTTTGCGTGAATATTAGTCTTGTTTATTTTTCAAATCTTTTTATTCCCCAGGTCTTTTCTGAAAGTTCAAGGGATTCGTCCGGTGTCATTAACGCCTCGTTGCAGAGGATTTTTTGCATGAACACGCATTGATTGAGTTTTGCCTTGCCCTGCACGACGTCTCTCGCGAGCGTGTGGCAGGAGGGGGTACCGCATGCCCCGCAGTCTATTTGGGGGAGTACGCTCATGATACGGTTTAATTTTTCCATTTTTTCCATGGCAACGAGCATGTTCTCATCAAGTTGCTCGATGGAGCGCGGGGGGATTTTCCCGCTTAATTTTCCCTGTTTGAACAGGTGGTTTTCGTATTCTTGAATGTCATCGGCTTCGGGATGTTGCGTTACGTGTTTGCTGGCCTGCATGCGTTTGCGTAAACGTTCGATGGTTAGGAAGCGGTTGTTCACGACAAGGGCTCCACCCGCGCAAGAATGGTCGCAGGCCCGTAGTTCCAGGAAATCAATGTCCGTGAGTTCGTCATTCTCGATTTTCTCCAGGATGTCGATCACGTTGTGGATTTCGTCGATGGCGAGGCAGCGTCCTTCGAATTTGGAGGCTTCTCCTTCCGAGAGGTCCCATGCGATGGATTCGGGAGAGAGGTACGTGCGCTCGGATACCGTCGGTACGGGTTGATCCCGGTGTTGCGTGAGGCCCAGTTGTATCTTGTTGTAGATAAAGTTTAGGTTGATCACCCCGTCGATGTTTGATTGGTCATCCCCGACAGGACTTTTTACAGCCGCGATCTTTGCCGCGCAAGGGGTGACGTAGAAAATACCGACATCTTCCGTTGGGATTCCCCGGTCCAAGTATTTTTTACGGGCGAAAATGGCCGCTAGGTCCATGGCTTGTTTTAAGGGGACGATATGATCTATAAGCGACGGGAAACGTACCTGGATCAAACGCACGATCGCGGGACAGAATGACGAGATGAAGGGACGTTCGTGAGAATTTTTCTGCATGTAGCGGCGTATCGCTTCGGCAAGGATTCCCGATGCTTGAGCCACTTCGATGACTTCGGTAAATCCCATTTGATGTAATTCCGCGAAGATTTGTTGTTCCGTGATCTCTTCCGAGAATTGCCCGAAGAGGACGGTCGGGAGTAGGATGATGCGGTGTTTGAAATTGAATATCTGGTTGAAATCGTCTTGCTCCACGTATATGGCATGCTGCGGGCATGACTTGAGGCATTTGCCACAGTCGACGCAGGCATTTTTATTTATCGTCGCCAGCCCACCCTTAATGCGAATGGCCTGCGTGGGGCAGAGGCTCATGCAATGAGTGCATCCGATGCAAGCGGTGCCGGCTACTTTCAAGGCGTGGTAAAACGGTTCCATTTATTAATTTTAAATTTTAGATTTTAAATTTTAGATTTTAGATTTAATTAATTCTGTGATTTGATGATTTCCGATTAGGTGATTCCATCCGCACAAGGCCATTTTTATTTTTTGATTTAGTGATTTCCGATTAGGTGATTCCTGCTGTACGAGGCTAACGTCTTTTTTCATAATCATAGAATCATTTTTAACTTGTAACTTGCAGGGTCGTAGGCCCAACTTGTAACTTGTAACTTGTAACCTGCCGCAGGCAGTTAAAAATACGTTGTCATTGTTACTTTTGTGCCTTCGTTGACCTTGGATTCGATGGTCAGGTCGTCACAATTTTTCTGCATGTTCGGGAGTCCCATTCCAGCACCGAAACCCATTTCCCGGACTTCGGGAGAGGCGGTGGAGTATCCTTCCTGCATGGCAAGATCTATGTCCGGAATGCCGGGGCCCCGGTCGCTAATGACGACCTTGATCACGGTGGGATCAATAGATACTTGCATCGTGCCCTCGTAAGCGTGGGCAACGACATTAACTTCCGCTTCGTAGAGGGCAACCACGATACGTTTGAGTACCGCGGGATTGACATTCAGTTGTTTCAATATTTTCTTGACCTCGCTTGAAGCGGTTCCTGCACGGGAGAAGTTTCCTCCTTCGATGTTGTAATTGAATTCCATAGATGTTTGTTTTTAATAGATGGGCTCCAGCCCTGCTTCATACAGTTCCCCGCAGACTCTGAACATACTCTGCTTGGATTGTAGGATAGCGATGTTACATTCCTTGGCTAATTCTACCATATCGGGGGAGGCTTGTTTCCCTCTAACGAATAGAATGAAACTGATGTCAGACATTTCTGCCGTTCGGATCACTTGTAGATTGGCAAGTCCCGTGATGAGTAACATCTCGCTGGTATCCAACCGGAGGACGTCACTCATTAAATCAGCGGCAAAAGCATGGCGGATGACCTTGTCGAGATGGCCGTTTTCGTGGATCACTCGCGCATTTAATAACGCGGCAACTTCTTTTAGAGTCATAGGTTTGTTTTTTTGGTTGCTCCTAAGATAATTAAAATAAATCGGATTCTCAAACTTGGGAATCCGATTTGTTTTAAATCTTTTAAATCGTGAATGCTACCGAGAAGAGCATATCCACGAACATGGATTTCTTTTTGGTTTCGTATCCGGTTCTGAATCCGACGTTTATCGGGAACGGGAGACGGAAAAAATGGGTCGCGGCGGAGATTTCTATCCCGTATGATTGGAAAGTTGTGTCGTGATAACGGTTCTTTTCCCAGCCGGCATCGAAGAAGGGTTCCGCGGTGAAACGTTTCATGTAAAGAATCGGTCCCACGTGTGCATCGGGATACCAGAAGGGGAAGGCGTACGAAATCCGGAGGGTGGATAAGTCATACCCGGAAAGGCTTATGCCTCGCGGGGAATTGATTTGATTCCCGTAGTAATTGAGTGTTTTGCTGGACTTCAACTGGTGGCCGAAATAGAGTGTCCATGAGTGATGTGTCCAGAAGCCGGGGAGATAAAAACGGGCTTCTACCCATTTTGAGTTTCCGTAGTCCAACCCGCTGAATGGCGTGTGTTCGTAGCCGATTTCAAGGCGTTGTCCCCAGCGGGGATAGATGTCCCGCGAACTCATCCGGGTTTGGTTATTCAGTATAAGGCCATAACGCATGACTTGGAGTTTGATGTTCTCCGGTTTACCGATCACGGAGGTGTACGGGTTATTCGACGAGATGGGTGTCCATCGGTTGTGATCCAATAGGTAGAAGTTTTTGAAGTCAAATCCGGTCAAGGCTTGTATTTCGTATTTCACGTACGGGGTGATACTCCGATAATAGTTTTTTCGGGATATGTTGAACGGGAATTGTACGGTGGCGATTCCTTTCGTGCGTTGGAATTTGTAGGTGGTACGTACGGTGTCTATTTGTTGAGTTCCCGAAATTCTTATGGCGTAATCATTCGTGAAATCATCGTCCCGTCCGCTTTTGAATTCCAATTGCAGGATCGGCCAAAGTCCCTTGTACGTGGCTTTTACCTGCCAGTTCCCGTGCTTGTAACCTTTACCCCGGACATATCCGGCAGTTAGAAACAAGGTGCTTAGTTTGTTTTGCGAGCTGGCAGCCAGTCCGAAATCAACGTCCACGTCATCGGCATCCGGGAATATCGGTCCCCAGCTATGGAAATTGAAAAGATGTGAGGTTTTGTTGTATTTCCGACTGGCGTACGTGGAGTCGGATGTCAGTTCGAATTGCCAGTTTTCCTGTCGGGTCATGCTGTCGGCGATCCAGAACGTTTTGTTTTCGATCGGTTTGTTATCCAGTTTGCTGAACGCTATTTTTCCCGGTTTATACCCGTCCGAGGTGTAGAATGAAAACAGGATGGAGTCTTTGTCGGGCGAGGCAATCGGGTAGCGCAGGCCGAATTTTGAGGTTAGCGCGTTGTGTCCGAATTGTTGTGGTGTCGTTTGACGGTAAAGCGAGTTATTGGCATCGAATGCTCCCCGGTATATGATTTGATTGTTCACGACAATCGGGTTGTCGATTTCATAAGGCGTGAATGCGGTTAACGGGGTGCGTTTACCCGTGTGAATATCTATCGCTTCGATCTGTTTGCCTTTGGAAGAGACCACGATTGTGATAATGTTGTTTTGCCCGTCGTAGGATGGATGTACGAATAATTCGTCTCCCGTGCCTTTTACCCGGAAGATTTCTTTTTCGAACGTGTTGTCAACGATTACGAGGGAGGCGTTATCTTCTTTATCAACTTCCACGAATCCCCAGTTGCTTCCCACGGCGAATGGGGCGTATCTGTTTTCTTGTGTCGGATAGCGGCGGTATTTTTTGTGACGCATGTCGTAACTGGCGAGAACCATTTTGCCCCCGTGTGTCCAACGCGTATGTGATTTATACTCGGACCATACCAGGGTGGCGTCGTTGTAGGCGAATTTATAGTCGTACATGGTTCCCGTGCGAGTGATAATTTCGTCGCCCGTGGGGTGAAGAATCACGAGGGCTCCTTCTTGTGCCAGACCTTCTTTGTAGGCGATGACTTCCCCGGATGAGGTGAGTGTCGGGTAGTGGTAATTTGTGTATAGTTTATTTGTGGTCACGATGGTGTCGAACGTGTGATTGATCTGGTCGGATTCTTGTTTCCATATTTGCTGAAGTTCACTGAAATTGTCCCGGTAGAGTGTTCGTTTGGCGTCGCAATGGGTGTTGACTTTCTTCACGCTGTCCGGGTTGATGAAGAGGGATTGAAAATGTTTGGATGACCACAGGGAATCCCTTTTTTCGTTCATGGTGAGTTTAAGACTGCGGGCGAAGGGTGTAATCCCGTAAGGACGTTTCCCGACGCGGGTAAGGGCATCTTGCCAGATGCTTGTTCCATAGTGAATTCGGCTGTTGCCTACCATGTAATATCCCAAGGTGTAGCGATCCGGAACGAAATCTTTGTATGATCCCAGAACAGCTTTGTAATACGTGTAGATCCCTTTTTCCGTGATCTGTGCTTTCATTTCGTTGAGAAATTCAGGAGAACGACCGCGGCCGCTTTTCCCGACGGAGGTTTCGAAGTTTACCGCGTCACCTTCGAGGAACCACATGGGAATGTAGACCCCGATGATTGCCATGGTGATTTGTTCTCCGAAGATATAGTATAAGGCTTTCGTGAAGCCTTGGTTTACCCTGTCATATTGCACGATGTGGCGGAATTCGTGTATGCATAGGTGTTCGAGCCACGCGTCGCTGACTTCCTGCGGGGGCGCCGTGTATAGTTCGCTTTTCTTGGGGGCCCAACCCGCGTTACCGTTGGACACGCCCCCGTTGGCCCGGACGATCATCGACATCTTTTGGGCTTTTGTTCCCAACGTGTTGGCGTGGGCGTAGAGTTTCTCGTAAATGTTGGCCAGGTACTGGGCGTTTTTCTCGAAGAAATCGGGGTATATAATTTGAAAGTTATCGGTCTTGATTTGTCGCCAGCGTACGCTGCTCGGGTCTTGTCCGAGGTCTACAAATTGAGCCTTTCCGGGAGTGATGAAGATGAACGAGAGCAGTATGCCGATTATCAGGGCATTTACGGAAGTTGAGATATGTTTGTGTCCCATGTGTAGTAGCTTGTAGTTTATTTTTTATGAAATTATTCCGCTAAAATAATTATTTTTTTCCCATAATCTCAATCAAGAACGATTATCTTTGTACACGACAGGAAAAGAGATGGAATCTCTTCTCCTATCGGGGTTACAAGTTACAGGTTTATGGCCTGGATGATCGAGTTTATAATTTTGACTTGGAGCTTGTAAGACTGGAATTTTAACTTGTAACCTGTAACTTGTAACTTGAAACTATGATGGATAGAATTGTTGAGCTGAGAAAGCAGTTGGAGTATTATAACTATTTGTACTATGTGAAGAATGCGCCGGTGATTTCCGACCAGAAGTTTGACGAGTTGATGCATGAACTAGAAAGGTTGGAAGCTGAACATCCGGAAATGTTTGATCCGAATTCGCCTACTCAGCGGGTAGGAAATGATACGACAAACGAGTTTGTGCAGGTGGCGCATAAATACGGTATGATGTCGTTGGCAAACACGTATAGCGAGCAGGAGATACGGGATTTTGACGAGCGGGTACGCAAAGGGATTGGCGGGGATGAGGTGGAATATGTTTGCGAGTTAAAATATGACGGGACTTCTATCAGTTTACGCTACGAGGAGGGAAAGTTACAGGTAGCGGTGACTCGCGGTGATGGGGTGAAGGGGGATGACGTGACGACGAACGTGAGGACGATACGGACTGTACCTTTACACATGCAGGGGGAGGATTACCCGGCGGAATTCGAGATACGGGGTGAGATTTTGATGCCTTTCGCTGTGTTCAACCGTCTGAACGAGGAGCGTTTGGAGGCGGGTGAGGCGCTTTTTGCCAATCCTCGTAACGCGGCGGCGGGAACCTTGAAGTTACAGAACTCTTCGATAGTGGCCAAGCGTCAGTTGGATTGCTATTTATATTACGTGCCGGGGGAGATCGCCCTGACATCCACGCATTATGGGAACCTGATGAAAGCCAGGGAATGGGGGTTCAACATTCCTTCTTATATGGAGTTGTGTCATAATATAGATGAGATTCTTGATTTTATTCACAAATGGGACGCGGAACGGAAGAATTTGCCGGTTCCGATTGATGGGATCGTGATTAAGGTGAATAGTATCAAGCAACAGTTACAGTTGGGATACACGGCGAAATCGCCTCGTTGGGCCGTGGCTTATAAATTTAAGGCAGAACGAGTTGAAACCCGTTTGTTGAGCGTGGATTATCAGGTGGGGCGTACCGGTTCCATTACTCCGGTGGCGAATCTTGAACCCGTGCATATTGCGGGAACTACCGTGAAACGGGCTTCTCTTCACAACGAGGATATTATCCGGGAGTTGGATTTGCATTTGCACGATATGGTGTACGTGGAGAAGGGTGGGGAGATTATCCCGAAAATTGTTGGCGTGGACGTGGAAAAGCGGATGCCTGATGCTCCGGTTATCGAATTTATCACGCATTGCCCGGAATGCGGCACGTTGTTGATTCGTAACGAGGGAGAGGCTAATCACTATTGCCCGAACGAGGATCATTGTCCCCCGCAGATTGCCGGGAAGCTGGAGCATTTCGTGAGTCGTAAGGCCATGGATATCGAGGGAATGGGAAGTGAGACGATTGATTTGTTGTTGACCAAGGGGGTTATCCGGGATATCGCGGATATTTACACGTTACCCGGTAGGAGAGAAGAATTGATCGGTCTGGAGAAAATTCTATACCCGGAAAGTTACGTGATGACCAGTATCCCGTTGGCAAAGGTTATTTATGCTTTTGAAATCGGGATGAAAAATATATCTGCCAAAAATGCGGAAGTGCTGGCAGAATATTTTGGTAGCTTGATAAAGCTATCAATGGCCACGAAGGAAGAACTGGCGGGGATTGCCAATTTGCAGTTCCCTGGTGACCGGGACAAAAATATAAACAAGATTCTGGAGTATTTCCGGATGCCGTTCAACGAGCCGCTGGAGCGGTTGAAACAGGCCGGAGAGGTCGATATGCTCCCGTTGGACGTGGTTATTTATGCTTTGGATATTCCCGGAATAGATTTGCACAAGGCTGAATTGTTGTCTGTTAAGTTCGATTATATCTATCGACTTTACACGGCGACGCTGGACGAGATCGCGGAGACTGACGAAATGTCACGTGATGATGCGGAACGGGTGTATCGTTTTTTGCAGGGAAAAGAAAAATTTATCCGGAAGATGAACACGTTAAGCGTGTATCGTTTGCAGGAGAAATCGGTGGATAATTTGATCGCGGGAATAGAGAAATCGAAACAGCGAAATTTACCGGAATTCATTAATGCTCTGGGAATTCGCTATATCGGGGAGACGGCCTCCCGCAATTTGGCCCGGCATTTTAAAGAGGTCCGGAAATTGATGGATGCGACATTCGAACAGTTGACAGAGGTCGAAGATATCGGGGATCAGATGGCGGGAAGTGTGATCCGGTATTTTGAAAGAACGGAAAATCGGGCCATGTTGGAACGCTTTTTGCAATATGGTATAAGCGGAACGATACAAGAGGAGGAAGGTGAATCCGATAAATTGGCCGGAACGACTTTCGTGATTACCGGAACTCTCTCGTTGCCGCGGGAACACTTTAAGGCAATTATTTTGAAAGCGGGGGGAAAAGTTAGTGATTCCGTGTCAAACAAGACAACTTATCTGCTCGCCGGAGAGAATGCCGGAAGTAAATTGCAAAAAGCGCAGAAACTAAATGTAACCATTTTGACCGAAAAAGAGTTTAATACATTGATGAGTTCTTAAAGTTCATGAATATGAAAATACTCTTTTGAGTTTTTAGAAATGCTTATGGACTTATTTTGAATATTGAACGATATCGTTTATCTTTACGATAAATAATAAAGTAATAAGTAAAGCCGTGGAAGGGCGGCATTGAAAATATGGGAAAAGAAGATACAAGACGACTAAAACAGATCATGACTTCGGCGGGAGAAGAAGCAAGACGGTTGGGTAATTCCAAGATTTACCCGGAACACTTGTTTTTGGGATTGTTGAAGTTGAGAAGTGGAAGGGCGATTGATATATTGATGTCTTTAGGATTGGATTTTTACGAGGTGAAAGATAAGATAGAACAACGCCTGGAAGGTAAACGCTATAAATCCGATAAGGTGGAAGAATTGGATTTCACTTTGGCGGCTAACAGCGTTTTGAAGCGAGTATCCGAGGAAGCGTGGGACTTGGGAGATGATGAATTGGATTCGGAACACGTGATGCTGGCTATATTGAAGAATCAAGCCGGATTCGTGACGAAGTTGTTCAAAACAATGGATATAGATTATGATATTTTTAAAGAGGCTGTTCTAAAAGAGAAAATGCGGATGCAGTCGGAGTTTAACGATGAGGGGGATGACCCGGAAGACGCGGATGACGAGTCGTCCATGTATAATCCGTATCGTCAGGGAGGACCTGTTTCTTCGAAATCGGATACTCCCGTGCTGGATAATTTCGGGTTGGATATCACGAAAGCGGCAGAAGAGGGTACTCTGGACCCTATCGTGGGACGTGATCGGGAAATCGAACGGTTGGCACAGATATTGAGCCGCCGTAAGAAGAACAATCCGGTATTGATCGGTGATCCGGGAGTGGGTAAGTCGGCTATTGCCGAGGGACTTGCTTTGCACATCGTGCAGAAAAAGGTATCCCGCGTGTTGTTTGACAAACGGGTGATTTCTTTGGATATAGCGTCTATCGTGGCGGGAACCAAGTACCGCGGCCAGTTCGAGGAACGAATGAAAGCGATATTGGCCGAACTGGCGAAGAACCGGAATATCATTTTGTTCATAGACGAGATTCACACGATAGTTGGGGCCGGGGGATCCGGGGGTAACCTGGATGCGGCCAATATGTTGAAACCCGCGTTAGCACGGGGAGAGATTCAATGTATCGGGGCCACTACGTTGGATGAATATCGTCAGAATATAGAGAAAGACGGTGCTTTGGAACGTCGTTTCCAGAAAGTGCTGGTTGAACCGACTTCTGTCGAGGAGACCGTGGAGATTTTGAATAATATCAAATCCCGTTACGAAGATCATCATAACGTGCGTTACACGGATGAAGCGATCCAGGCCTGTGTGAAACTGACCATGCGTTATATTTCCGACCGGGCTTTACCCGATAAGGCTATTGATGCTTTGGACGAGGCCGGGTCGAGAGTGCATATATCCAATATAAATGTTCCTCCTATTATCGAGCAGTTGGAGATAGACGTGGAGGAGGTGAAAGAGAAGAAGAAAGATGCCGTGAAGCAACAGAACTTCGAAGTTGCTGCCGCGTTTAGGGATAAAGAACGTCAGTTGTTGAAGCAACTGGAAGACGAGAAGGTGAAATGGGAACGGGATTTGGAGGAAAACCGGGTAACCGTGACCGAAGAGCATATTGCCGAGGTTGTGGCCATGATGACCGGGGTGCCGGTGAAACGTATCGCGAAGACCGAGGGTATGAAGCTGTTACAGATGCATGCCGAGTTGAGCGAGAGCGTTGTCGGGCAGAAGGAAGCGATCGAGAAGATCGTGAAAGCTATCCACCGGAATCGTGCCGGGTTGAAGGACCCGAATCGTCCGATCGGTTCGTTTATCTTCTTGGGACCTACCGGGGTTGGTAAGACGCAGTTGGCAAAAGTGCTGGCTCGCTATCTGTTTGACACCGAGGATGCGTTGATTCGTATTGACATGAGTGAATACATGGAGAAATTCGCTGTTTCCCGATTGGTCGGGGCACCTCCGGGATATGTCGGATACGAGGAGGGCGGACAGTTGACCGAGAAGGTGCGTCGGAAACCTTATTCCGTCGTGTTGTTGGACGAGATCGAGAAGGCTCACCCGGATGTGTTCAATATCTTGTTGCAGTTGTTGGATGACGGGCAGTTAACCGATAGTTTGGGACGAAAGGTTGACTTCAAAAACACGATCGTAATCATGACTTCGAATATCGGTAGTCGTCAGTTGAAAGACTTCGGACGGGGGATCGGTTTCGGTTCACAGGATATGGGCGGGGATAACGATTACGCCCGTGGCGTGGTGCAGAAAGCCTTGAAGAATGCGTTCTCTCCGGAGTTCTTGAATCGTATTGATGATATTATCATGTTTAATTCCTTGTCGAAAGAGGATATCTACAAGATTATCGATATCGAATTGAAGAGTTTGTTCAAACGTGTTAATGACCTGGGGTTGATCATCACGATCACGAAAGAGGCCAAGGACTTTATCATCGAGAAAGGGTATGACCCGCAATATGGTGCGCGTCCGCTGAAACGAGCAATCCAGAAATATTTGGAAGATGAGTTGGCAGAGGTGATCATCAAGGGAATACCGGAAGGAACCGAACTTGATGTCGATTACGACAAGGCGGAAGACAAGTTGATTATAAGAGAAAAGGAGAATACGGGGAAAGCGGAATAATTGACTTGATCTGATAATATATAAATAAAGCAGCAAAATATTTTTTGCTGCTTTATTTATGTCGTGAGAAAAGTTATTTCTTGATTACTTTCTGCAAGGCATGTATTAAAGGTTCCACGCTGAGATCGTTCCCGGTGGCCTGGATCATCCATTCGTTAGGGGTTAAGCGTCCCAGACGATAGATGCGGTCGACTTCTTGTGCGAAGTTTTTGTCACCAAGATAATCTTCTAGTTGGAATTCGATGATTTGCCCGAAAGCGTAAGCGGACAGGTATAGCGGGTAGCTGATCATGTGCGAATAGATCGCGAGAACCGTCTCGTCTTTTTTACCGAAAACAGGAGCGTAATACTTGTTCCATATTTCTTTTGACAGGGAGATCGTGGCTTCCCGTAGTTGGTCGGCAGTGGCATCAGGATTCGCGTACAACCATTCCCAGATCGAGATGTCGAGCATCGAAACGCCCATGATCTCGTATAGACTCCAGAACTTATCCAGTATATCCATTTTGTCGGCTTCCGGGTCGTTGTTCTCGATGCCTAATAGTTTTAAATCCCTTTTCTGGAACACGAACGCGAGGGCTTCCGTGAATGCGGTGTTGGGGACTCCGGCCATCATGAAATTATCCACGTTATACATGGAAATGGTTTGTTCCACATTGTGGCCGAATTCGTGTACGGCGATGTTATATCCTTTATAGTTCATTCCTTCAGCGGGAATCCGGGTACGCAGGTGAGATTGTTGGCCTTTCATGGCGGCACCCCACGCGTGTCCCGAACCTCTGGCGGCGTCCACGGCTATTTTGTCGCATATTTCGTTGGCTCTTTCGGGGGTGAATCCGAGATGCGTGAGTAAAGCGGGAAGTCCGGCTTTGAATGCTTCCGCGTTCGGGTAAAGTTTTTGAATTTGTGCATCCAGTTTGGTTTCATCCAAGTTGCTGAGGTACCCGAACCTGTATCTTTTAATTCTTTAATATCCAATTCTTTACTTCGAAAGAACTCTTGAAAAACTAATCTAGGTTACTTTTAAGTAACTGCTTTTGGCTCAAAAAAAAGCCTTTTAATTTTCTCGTAACAAAGATACTAATTTTATTTTCAATATAGGCGATAGTGGGCTATTTTCTTATGTATTTCAGTGTATTATTTGTTTTTTATTTGTATATTTTACACTTAATAGTTTCATAGCCGCTATTAAACTATCGTGTATGAAAAAGTATTTTATGATGCTTATGAGCGAATTGGAAACAATTATTCATTCGCTTAAAGGAAATGACGCCTTAAATATGTCGGTTATGGCTATGCAAGTTATTTATGGTGTGGTGAAACAAGTAAAAGATTACGTACTAACGAATGGTTTTGCAGATATAAACGAAGAGATAGTGTTCTTCAAAGAGTTAAAGCCGTTATTGCATAGTAAATTGATCTACTACATGGAAATAAAGGAGATCGAATCAAAGCGTATTTTATACGCAAATAAGGAATTTGTACGTGCTTATTTGATTGAACAAGTGGAGCGTTTAACGGGATATTTGGAAGAGAATATTTACACGTATAAATATTTGCAGCTTGGTTCTACATTCTTGGATGAAGCATTATTTACTCGAAAAAATGTTTTAGAATTTTCGTGTGTAGATCGTGATAATTTGGATGATTCTTTCATGACACTTTGGGATAATAAAGTATCTCGAATTTTAGCTTACCAGATGCTTTTGGAATATCTAAACTCTGAAATATTGCTTTTGGATAAGCCATTTAGCAAATCTTCCAAATTAGTGTGGCACGGGACAAAGCGGGGGTTAGTCGAATTGATCTATGCGCTCGTCACGAAAGAGTGTTTTGGAGAAGCAACGATAAAAGATTTAGCCGATTTTTTTCAGTTGAATTTCAACGTGGATTTGGGTGATTATTATGGGATCTATAAAGAGTTAAAAGAACGTCCGGTAAAGAATCGTGCGGGTTTTCTTGGTGATCTTGTGGATGGGCTTTTAAAGCGTATGGAAGAGGACGAAAATAGTTAATATAGTATAAATAACTACCCCTGATTTCCCCTACCGTGGCATTCTGAAAATTACGTAATTACATATTCGCGAAAATAAAAAATGACTTTATGGAAATAATAACATTTGATTCTGAGGTTTATCGCGAATTGAAAAAGAGTTTGGATACAATTTCAAACTACGTGCTTAATAAAGAAGACAAGCAAGGGGAGGAGGATTGGGTAGATGAATATGATGTTTGTACTTATTTGAAGATTAGCCGCCGTACCCTTCAACGTATTAGATACGAAAATCTGTTAACCTATTCTTTGGTAAGGGGTAAGGTGTTAATACAGATGAAAGAGGTGCGGCGGTTAATTGAAACGGGGACTATAAAATGCGACATTAATCGCTTTGCAGATTTGTGCAAGGGGCATAAGGCGTATCTTGAACAGCGTAAACGAAACAAGAAAAAGTAAGTCTATGGATATTGACGAGCATTTAATGCTAAAGGCTTTTGATAAATGCTTTAGCCTGTTAGAAAGGATAGATGCAAGGCTTAATTCTCTTGAAAAAAGGGAATTTGGTGTGGATGGTGAACGCTTGTTAGATAATCAGGATTTATGTCAATTGCTGAATGTGGATAAAAAAACATTGGAACGATACAGGCGTTCCGGGCGATTGCCTTTTTTGAAGTTGGGTGGTAAAATTTTTTATAAATATTCCGAGATTGTCAAGGTAATGCAGAATCTAAGGAAATATGATTTTGACAAAGAAAGTGAGTAGAGGTAGGGGGGTAAAAACAAAATGTGTAAATGATAATCTTATATGTTGTTAATATACAGGCAAATACAATAATGATGCAGAAAAATAAATTGTGCAAAAAGTATAATTCAGGTTTACTTATTGAGCTACTTCTCATCAAAAATAAGGGAAAAAGTTAACAATAGGTATAAGAAGGAGGGGAAAATGTTACTTTGGTTATATTTGTGAGGGAAGATCGGTCGGGAAAGGCTTGAATAACGTGGTTTTAGGCGATATTGAGGGGGAATTGACAAAAGGATTGGGAATAGACAAAAAGACTCCAGAAACGGGGTCTTTTTTGTTGTTTATAGAGGGTAGTTTCGGGAGGATTCTGAGAGACGATGCTTCCCTCAAAAGAGTGTGAAAAAGGTGTTTTTTAACACTTGGATATTCAGTTGGATATTCAAAAAGCATATTTTTGAGAGGGCAAATACGGATACATATTCTATAAAAAATATACATTTAAAACGTTTGCATTGCAAAATAAGGGGGTACAAAATATTTTGATTAACATAAACAGATTTAATTTGAATCGCTTGTAATTCAGTAAACTACAACCAAAAACACAGAAAAGATAATAGTAAAAAGGCGCAATAACCCTATACAAGCCACTTGCCTGGTCACCCATGTGGCCAAAGAAATGCCCAACCGATCAAGAAGCGGCAACGACACCCGAGACATCCTCGGCACTTCTTAACTGAACGATAACCTTTCTTAATTCTTGGTTGTCTACCTCTAAATTTTCATTGATCTCCCTCAAGCGTCCGATCTCCTGCGCTTGTTGCTCTATCTTATAGTCTTTTTCCTTGATGACACGCTCCAAATAGGATACAATGGGATCAGTCGTTTGTAAAGTGTCATGGGTGGTTGGAGCGTCTGGCTGTTTCAACATTTCACCTTGACCTGTAATGAGCCATTCTATATTTAAGTCCGGGAATGATGCTAAGATTTTAGCAATATATACATCTGAAACAGTAGCATCAAGCTTGTCTTTATCAAGTAAACCTCTTTTAATATCAGTTTTTTCGTAAAAAACTGACTTGGTAATATTCTTTTTTTCAATAAAATACAAAATTCTTTGCTTTGTTGTTGCTAAAATCATAGTAAAATGTTTGTTTGTTGCGATAATCTTAGTAATATTGCATCATATTACACGGATGTGTAACGGCAGTAAAGGTAATGATAAATTTAATAATAGCAGAATGGCAAAAGTGATTATTCGCACGACAAGAAAAGTGATGCCGGCATTATTGCCGCCCGGGGCGATCGATGATATCGCCAAGGTTTGCGGCTGTGGCCGGAAAACGGTTTACAACGCCTTAAGAAAAGGGATGAAAGGTCCAGTGTCCAACCGGGTGAAGGCTTATTGCCTGGAGAAATACGGGACGGAGGTTGAAAATAATAACGAGTGAAAAGAGAATTGACATGAGAAACAAAAAAATGTACAGTATTATAATGACGACACATCTGTATCTTGCAAGTCCTCTTCATTTAGTAAATTTTGAAGAGCTTCCACGGCAACACAAAGAGTTACTTTTTTTCCGTTATGGACTTCCGTGTAAGGATAATTTAGAGGTTTGCAATACTCATCAGGAAAAGGGTATTGAGGTAAAAGCTTATAAAGTTGACGACCAACTTCGACTCCTTCATAAAAAAATGAAAGCCCGTTGCGGAATACGTCATAAATGAGCGTATCAAGTTCTTTCTTAGAGATTTTTGTCTCCTTGGTAGAACGAAAATAGATTAAATCTGCATCACCTTTATCTAATCCAAAATTATGACTAGTAGAGATGGCATACTCAAGGCGATACAGCCAAGCAAGATTTGTAAGGATATTAAGAATAGGTTGACGATACTGGTTGATATTTACGTGTTCAGTGTACGATACAAGTACATTTATACGAAAGTTTTTTTTCATAATCGTGATATTTAATTGTTTCGAGGCTACAAATATAACGATTTTCCCACGAACAGAATGGTGTTGTTCACAGCGATAGTGGCGTGGGAACAAAATCAAGCATTTTTCCCGAACGGCATAGCCCGGGGTTCGACTCCCCGGCGGGAACCAAGAAAAAAAGAATAAAATTATGGAATGGTACAATGGATTGGCTTGCGTGACATACAAGGAGCTGACAGACGGGGACCCGGAAGCGGAAAAAGTGGAAGATAGACCGGTGATGAGTGTTTTCACTTATCGCAACCTGACAACCAGGGGTGACATCTCAGTACTTCGGCGTGCTTGTTACGGACATCCGGCGTTGATCTCGTTCAGGAGTTTGCCGTTGAAATACCGGGAGGCCTTTGTCGCCAAGTACGGTGATCCAGAGAAGATGGCGAAGACGTCGTGCCTGAAAGACCTCGTGATCACGGACGTCAAGGCGGAGGCTTTTTTCTCCGGGTGGCAGAAGCCAAACGGGGATCACCTGAAACCGGAACAAATCAGGACCCTGACAATGAACGTGTCGATCCTTAACGCGCTGAACGAGATCATGACGGATGGGCTCACGTTGCACAAGGCCCTCGGGAATTTCAGGTCGCCGTCGGAAGCGTGGAGAGATATGGCGAAATCAGTAAAAGAGTTGAAAAAGTATGACAGGTACCGTCACACGTTGCCGGAGAACTATCGCCGCTTACGGGATCGGCTTGAAAGCTACAGGGCGAACGGGTACCGGGATTTCTCATCCACGCCAACGAGGGGAACTTGAACGCCTCGAAATTAAAAGAAGAGGAACAGAACGCCATGTTGCAGGAACTCGCCAGTGACGGGCGGAACCTGGACAACGAGATGATCGCGATGTTGTATAACACGGTGGCCTCGAAACTCGGGTGGAACACTATCTTGGCGGGAACCGTGGCGAACTGGAAACTCCGCAACATGGACGTGCAGTACGTCGGGCGACACGGCGTGGTGGCTCACCGGAACAACAAGGCCATGCAAGTGAAACGCCGGGCCCCGAGATTCCCCTTGTACTACTGGACGGTGGACGGCTGGGACGTGGAACTTCTTTACCAGCAAAGAGAGGAACGAGAAAAGAACGGCAAAAAATATTCCGTGGTGACATACAGCAACCGCCCGACCGTGGTCATGTTACTTGACCCTTGCACGAGATATCCCGTTGGTTACGCTATCGGGACACACGAGACCCCAGAACTGATCCGGGAGGCATTCCGGAACGCGTTCAAGCACGTGAAAGAATTATTCGGGCATTATTACAAGCCGTGGCAGCTACAGACGGATAATTACGGTAAAAAGACACTCCTCTCGTTCTACGAGGCCTGCACGAGAGTGTACACGCCCGCCCGGGTGAAGAACGCCAAAGCGAAAGTCGTCGAGCCTTACTTCAAGAAAGTGAATAGCAAGTATTGTCACCTGTTACCCAACTGGAGTGGTTACGGGGTAACGAGCAGGAAAGAGAATCAACCAAACGATGAATGGTTAAACCAGAACCGTCACAAGTTCCCTGGCTGGGATGGCGTGGTTGGACAAGTAGAGGGAATCATCCGGGTACTCCGTTCCGAGAGTATCGAGAAATACCGTCAAGCGTGGGGAAAAATGGCCGTCGAGGATAGGCTGGAGATGAGCGACGAGGAGTACCTGGTGTTATTCGGGGAGACGACCGGGTACGGCAACAGCCTCGAGGGAGGCGGCGTTGGCTCGACCATTCTCGGCGAGAAGGTTTGGTACGATAGTTTCGACCCGTCGTTCCGGAACTGGGGACACCTGAACTGGATCGTGAAGTACGACCCGGAAGACTTGAGCGTGGCGGTGGCGATCGAGAATCTCGGTACCCCCGGCAAGCCGGAAGAGGGAACCCGGCGGTTCATGCTCGAGCGGAAACACGTGCAGCCCATGGCGTTGAAAGAACGGGAACCCGGGGATTTCGACGAGTTGCGGAGGGTTCAAGACTACAACGACCGGAGAGAGAAGATGATCAAGGAGAAGCGTGCCCGCTCGGGAGAGGTTGTCCGGGAATTGTTCGAGGAACGGGCAGAACTGAACGATACGCTGGCGAAACTTGTTCTCTGTGATAGCCGGGGGCAGCACAAGGACGAGCGCAACCGGTTGGCCGGGAGGACGACGAAACAGGTCGAGAAGAGCTGTCACGAGGAAGTCGATTACGAGGAAGTGTTCGACGAGCGAGATTTACTGAGAAAATTTTAAACAAACTTTAAACGATACATCATGAACAGGAACGGGTTAATGAAACACGCGCACGACTGGATCACCCGGTTAGGAAGCCAAGCGAGGGTCGCCGATAGATGCGGAATCAGCACGGCAGCGTTGAGCTTGTGGCTCGGTGGCAAATACGGGGCTGACACGGCCTCCTTGGACAAAAAGATAGCGAAGGCGCTTGGGTACAAGGAGAGTGATTGGGTAACGGTAGAAAATGTAAAAAATTTCAAGACGGTAAAATTCGTTTTTGACCAGTGCAAAGAAATAAGTATGTGGATGGCGATAAGCAGTAACGCCGGTAGCGGCAAAACACGCAGCCTCGAGCATATATTCAACACGGACTTGAGCGGGTCGATCGTGTTGATCCAGGCGGAAGAATGGGCAGCACACCAGTTCCTGGAACGCTTGCACGGGAAATTAACAAGCACCCCGTTGAAAGGGTACATGACGAATAACGAACTGCTTGACAAGGTTATTGCCTTGTTGAACGAGATGGACGGTCATCCGATACTGGTGATTGACGAGGCAGACAAACTAAAACCCTCCGCGTTAAGGCAACTAATCCCGATTTATAACCGGACAGAAGAACACCTTGGTTGCGTGCTTGCCGGGACAGAAAATTTGCAAAAAGAAATCAAGGCCGGGGTCCGCAAGAGATTAAAAGGTTATGACGAAATTGATAGTCGCTTGGGAAGAAGTTACATAACCCTTGACGGGGCGACGGAAAAGGACGTTTACACTATTTGTGAGGCAAACGGTGTTACCAGCGAAACGAGTAAATTGACGGTATGGAGCGAGATCGAAAAAGTGGAGAAATTCGTTAGGGTACGGACCACTCAAGGGGAACGGGAGGTGAAGGTATTGCATTGCGAGGATTTCCGTCGCCTGAGACGGTTAATCACCCGGGAAAAATTGTTAAACAAGACAAGCGGCAAGTGACATGAGTCAGGCTATATCAATAGATAACCTTCTAAAAAAGAAATACCGGAAACTTGGTTTCACGGGGGAATGGCACGAGGCTTTCGGTGATCCCGTCCTGGGCGGATCATGGTTCGTGTACGGTGCCTCCAGTAACGGGAAATCCAGCTTCGTGCAACAATTAACTCGTTATCTTGCCGAGTTAGGGTTAAACATCGAGTACGTTTCCCTCGAGGAGGGAGCCGAGGACACGATGCAGCAAGCGGCACTCAGGGCGGAATGGAGAAGCGTGAAGCGAAAAATCAGGATCATGGAGCCGATCGAATTCGATGATTTCGCGGAGAGAGTAGCCAAACCGAAAAGTGCGGACGTGTTCGTGATCGACACGATACAGTACTTCGGGGAGGAAGTAAGGTTTAAACAGTATTTAAAATTAAGAAGGGATAACCCGGGCAAACTGTTTATATACATCTCGCACTTGAAAGGCAAACAACCCGACGGCAAGGCCGCAATGAAGGTGATGCGAGACTCGAGTCTGAAAATATGGGTCGAGGGCTACCGGGCGATCTCGAAAGGAAGGTATATCGGGCCACGAGGGTATTACACGATCTGGGAAGAAGGCGCATCACGATACTGGGGAGTGTGAAATTTAGTGATACAGTGATTTACGATTTTAAAAGCGGATTTCACGGCTCCTTATGCCGGGATCCCCGAGTTGCTGGGGGAATTGAAGCGGCAAGGTATTTTATTAGCCGTGGCATCCAATAAATACCATGAAGCAACCGTAGCCCTTATCCCCGCATATTTTGGCGAAGGACTTTTTGATTTTGTATTCGGGCAACGGGAGGGAATACCTATAAAGCCTGATCCGACGATTGGCTATGATATTATAAAAGCGGCAGGTGTCCGAAAAGAGGAAGTGCTTTACGTGGGAGATTCCGGTGTGGATATGCAGACCGCCGTGAATAGCGGGGTGACTTCCGTCGGTGTGACTTGGGGCTTTCGGGATCGGGAAGAGTTGTTGGCAAACGGGGCTTGCCATGTCGCGGAATCTCCATTAGATATACTGGCAATATTGAATGAAATATAAAAATATATGCTAATTTTGCACTAAACATGAACTGGCATGGTGGGTAGTGAAAAAATATTGTCATTGTATAAACAGAACGAGAAGGTGGCGATGCAGTTGCTTTTTGATGTTTATTACGACCCTCTTTTATTGTATTGCAACCGGATGGTGCATGATGCGGATGGTGCGGAAGACATCGTGCAAGAATGTTTCGTGCACCTGTGGTTCTCCCGGCGATTGCAAAGTTTTGAGGGGGATTTGGACCGGTTTATGTTTCAGGCGGTGAGGTTTCGAACGATTAATTATATCCGGGATAAACATCGCCGGGGTAAAATGCACGATGATTCTTCCGTTGATGATTATATTTTACCCGGTATTCTCCGGGAGGAGGAAGCGGGACAAGAGATTGAGTTGTTGTATCGTACGATAAATCGCTTGCCGGACGAATGCCGGAAAATATTTTTGATGGCAGCTCTTGACGATATGAAATACCAAGAGATCGCCGACGCCTTGCAGATTAGTGTGAATACCGTGAAAACTCAAATGAAAATAGCCCTCCGGTTTTTGCGGGAACATTTGAATAAAGAATCTTTTTCTTCCATTTTGCTTTTCTTCGTGGAGGGCGTGTTTTAATTAATTTTTTTTGCCTTGCCGCAAAAAAAAAATTCATTTTCTTTTCACCCTAAATGAAAAGTGTGGTGATATATAAGTAAACGACCCATAATAATGAGTATGAAAGAAAATGAAATAGATCGGATTTTGGCAGACCTTGTTGCGGGGGAGCGTATTTCCGCGGAGGATCGGCAAATCTTGGAAAACTGGAAAGAGGTTTCCGGGCGAAATTCCCGTTTTGAGCGGGAGATGCGGGAAATAGCCTCCTCTGGTGCGAAATTGCATCATCGGCGGAAGAACGAGATCGTCTTTGAACAAGTGGAGCAGGTCGTGAGAAAACGACGGGGGAGGGTCCGGTTGATGCGGCAATTGTCAGTGGCGGCAGGTATAGCCTTGTTCGTGGGGATAGCGGCTTATTTTATGCTTGCGGGAGAACGGCAAACGGGAACTTCAGCACGGGTGGTTACCGCGAGGATTATGCCCGGGAGTGTGCGGGCGGAGTTGGTTTTGCCGAGGGGAGAGGTGGTTCATTTGGATTCCACCACCCAAGTGGTGCTTGCTGCCGATAGCCTGAACTCGCGAGTGATGAGCGACGGGAGTACGCTGATTTATGGTGCGGAAGAGAAGAACGAGCAGGTAGAGTACCACACGATTCGGGTACCCCGGGGCGGGGAATATAATTTGCAGTTGGCGGACGGTTCTAAGGTCTATTTGAATGCGGGATCCTCGTTACGTTATCCTGTTCGGTTCACGGGGGAACGGCGGGAAGTCGTTTTAACCGGGGAAGGATATTTCGAGGTGGCAAAAGATACCGCCCGACCGTTTGTCGTGAAGGCGGGCGAGATTGACGTGCGGGTGTTGGGGACGGCATTCAACGTGAACGCTTACCCGGAGAGGGGAACCGTGGCAACGACATTGGTGGAAGGAAGCGTGCAGGTGAATTACAAGGCGGGACAGCAAGTGATACGACCCGGGATGCAACTCGTGTATGACAAGCAAAACGGGAAGGCGGAGGTGAGTGCGGTGGATACCGAGGTGTACACTTCGTGGAAAGACGGGTATTATTATTTCAAGCGGGAACCGCTGGAGAATATTATGGAGGTACTTTCCCGGTGGTATGATTTGAATGTCTTTTATCAGAACCAGGATTTGAAACGCATGGTATTCGGGGGACGCTTGAAGCGTTACGACGATATCGGTTATCTGTTGAAGAAAATGGAGGAAACACAGGATATTGAGTTTATAATAAAAGGAAACACGATAACCGTGCAAAGAAAAACAGATTGAAGACCTGAGCAATCTTCAACCTGCCGTTAATCAAGTATACTTTCCGATTCATTTGCAGCGATAGGGAAGTATATCATGTACAATTATAAATACAAAACTATGAAAAAAAGGCGAAATTGCGCTTGGCGATGCCATGGGAAGTCATGGCGAAAAATGTTAATGTTTATGAAATTGTTGAGTGTTTTACTATTTGGCGTGTGTATGTCAGTGAGCGCCAGTGTGCTGTCGCAAAATGCGAGAGTGACGGTGGATATGCGAAACGTGGCATTAACCACGGTGTTGGAAGAACTGGGGAAGCAGTCGAAGTGTGATTTCTTCTACAATTACGCTTTGATGCAGACGAAAGGGATGGTCAGCGTGAAAGCCGAAAACCGGGAACTCGGGAAGGTGTTGGAAGAGTTGTTGCCCGGGTTGGGATTGGCATTTACTTTTGACCGGAACGTTGTGGTGATTCGGGAGAAGGTCGACGACGAGAAACCGAAATCCGTGCGGGTGAAAGGGTACGTTTTCGACAAGCAGAAGCAATCCATGCCGGGGGTGACGGTGAAAGTCGCCGGGTTGACCATCGGGACGTCGACGAATGCCCAAGGATGGTTCGCCCTGGATTTGCCTATGACGAGCGGAACGTTGGAGTTCACGTTTATCGGCTTCAAGAAAAAGACGCTGGACTTTACCGAGAAGATGGCACGCGACACGCTGCGCATCACGATGGAGGAGGACGTGCAGGAGTTGGACGAAACGGTGGTCGTGGCTTTCGGCCAGCAGAAGAAGGAGAGCGTCGTGTCGGCGATTACCACGGTGCGTCCGATGGACTTGAAGTCGTCGAGCAGTGACCTGACCACCAGCTTCGCCGGTAAGATCGCCGGTATCGTGGGGTGGCAGACGGGTGGTCTTCCCGGTGCCCTGACCGAGGAGGAGATGAATACCAAGTTCTACATCCGGGGTATCACCTCGTTCCAGACCGGGGCGAACATCGACCCGTTGATCTTGATTGATGGTGTCGAGTCCTCCAAGTTGGATTTGGCGCGTATCGTGCCGGAGGATATCGAGGCTTTCTCCGTCATGAAAGATGCTTCGGCAACTGCTATGTATGGTGCCCGCGGGGCGAACGGCGTCATCCTCGTGACTACCAAGAAAGGGGAGGAAGGTAGCGTCTACACCTCCGTCCGTTACGAGGCGGTGGCTTCCATGCCGACGAAAAGGTTGGACATCGTGGACCCCGTGACCTACATGCAAAAGTACAATGAGGCTATCCTCACCCGCGACCCGCTTGCCGCACCCCGTTATTCGGCACTCGACATCAGCCGCCGGCAGAACAAGAGTTTCCCGTCGTGGGCGTATCCCGCCAATGATTGGAACGACATCCTCTTCAAGGATTACAGCATCAACCACCGTTTCGGGGTGAACATCCGGGGCGGTTCCAAGGTGATGCAATACTACGCTTCGGTCAACTACAACCGGGACATGGGTATGTTGAAAACCGACCGCCTCAATGACTTCGACGTGAACATCAAGAACGGCACCCTTTCGTTCCGCGTGAACCTGAACGTGAACCTGCACCGCAACATCAAGTTGCTCTACAATAGCCAGACCAACTGGGATAAATACCACGGTCCGTCGGCAAGCGTGCAACAGGCTTACAAGTTGGTGATGAAAGCCGACCCCGTGTCATACGCTCCTACGTACCCCGCCGATTTGGAATATAACTGGAATCATATTCGCTTCGGGGCGTACCGGGAATCTGATATGCAAAATAATCCCTATGCCATGATTCACGCGGGATACTTGGAACGAAACCGCTACAGCGTCACCAACCAGTTGGAATACATCCACAATCTCTCTTCCCTGGTGAAGGGATTGGAGTTGCGCGGACGGGTAGCGTTGAGCCAGACGGGCTATTACGCATTGAATTTTACCACGAAACCGTTCTTCTATCGTTTGCAATCCTTTGACGAGTCCACGGGAGCCCATAAACTCTTTGCCTTGAATGCTGCCAGTGGGGATCGCACAATCGATTTGTCTGACGAGAAAGCGGAGGCGATGCAAACCCGTCTGACCTACGAGTTGCGCGCCTACCACACGGCAGCGTGGGGCGACCACCAGACCAGCCTCACGGCGGTGCTCAATGCCATGGAATCGACGAGTTCTGAACCGCAGAAGTTCCTAGAGGCAGTGGAACATCGGAATCTCGGTTTTTCCATGCGGGGCACTTACGGGTTCAAGGACCGCTATTTCGTGGAGGCGAGTTTCGGGTACAACGGTTCCGAGCGTTTCGCCAAGAAGCACAAAATGGGATTCTTTCCCGCTGCCGGCGTGGCGTACGTGATTTCCAGCGAGCCCTTTATGGCGGGTGCTGCCAACTGGTTGCCCTACCTGAAATTCCGTGCTTCTTACGGGAAGGTCGGGAACGACGGGATTATCAATACGCCCCGTTTCGTGCATTTGCCGGAAGTGCTTGCTACTTCTGTGCGCTCCTTACAGCCGGGACAACAGGATGCTAAAGCTTGGACTGTACGGAATTACGCGGATGAGAATATCAAGTGGGAAATTGCCGAGCAGGTGAATTTCGGGTTGGAGGCGAAGATGTTCAAGGGCATCATGGAGTTCACCTTGGATGCTTACCAGGAGATCCGCCACAACATCCTCTCCTATCGCTTGGTGATCCCCAGCCACGTGGGGATTGAGCAGAACCAGTTGGATAATATCGGGAAGGTGCGCTCCCGGGGGATCGATTTCTCCGGGAAGATCCAGCACGCCTTCTCGCCCGACTTGTGGATTATCCTGAACGGGACCTTCACCTACAACAAGGCGGTTTACATGAGCCTGGAAGAGGCTGCCGACAAACCGGAATGGCAGCGCAAGAAAGGGCACGAGATCAGCCAGCAGGTGGGATTCATCGACCAGGGTTTGTTCCGCGACGAGGCGGAGGTGGCGAACGCCCCGAAACAGAGCGGTAGCTACGGTCCCGGTGACATCCGTTACCGCGACGTGAACGGCGATGGCAAGATCGGCCAGGAGGATGCCGTGCACATCGGTTTCCCGGAAACGCCTCGGATTACCTACGGGTTCAACGGTTTTGTCAATTACAAGGGATGGGAGTTCAACTTCGCCTTCCAGGGTTCCGGTAGTCGCGGGTTCTTTATTAACCCGATGAGCATCTCTCCGTTCTATAGCGGGAATATGTTGCAGGCGATTGCCGACGACCATTGGACTCCCGAGAACATGAAGATGCATCCCTTGTGGCCCCGTTTGTCTGCGAACGCCATTGCGCTTCATAACGGTGAAGAGAATTACTACCAGTACCAGACGGGCGTGATCAAGAGTACTTATTTCATGCGCGAGTGCCACTTCTTGCGTTGCACGGCGTTGGAACTGGCGTACAATTTGCCGGACCGCTGGAAAAATAAAGTGCGCATGCAGAACGTGAAAGTGTTTTTCCGGGCGAACAACCCCTTCATCCTCTCCAACTTCAAGTTGTGGGACGTGGAACTGGGCGAGAACGGGTTCAACTACCCGATCCAGAAGACTTTTGCCTTGGGATTGAATTTTAGTTTTTAACTTGAATGAAATAGATATATGAAAAAAATTGGAATTATAGCTTGTGGCTTGGCGTTCTTGTGGGGCGGGTGCGATTACCTGGATATCGTGCCGGAAGACGACGTGAAGTCAATAGAAACGATTTTTGAGCAACGCTCGCAGGTGGATGGTTGGGTGGCAACGTGTTACCGCAATATTCCCGGTTTGACCACGTTGACCGGGAATGTCGCCTACACCGGGGCGGACGAATTGGTGGGGAATGATGTCCATCGGTATGTGGGAGGTATGATCGGCACGATCGACGGGTTCAAAATTGGCGACGGTTTGCAGCAGGTGTTGCACCCGATCAATGACTCTTGGACGAACAAATCTTATTACGCCACGATCCGCTATTGCAACACTTTCTTCGAGAACATCGGCAACACGCTGAACATGGAGCAGGAGGAGAAGGAGTTGTGGACGGCGGAGGTGAAAGCCGTGAAGGCGTTCTACTATTTCCAGATGGTGCGAAAGTACGGTCCCATCATCCTCTTGCCGCAGACGATTGGCATCGAGGAGAGCATCAATGACATGAAGCGTCCCCGCGTGCACGTGGACACCTGTTTCAAGGAGATCGTGCGCCTGCTGGATGAGGCGATAGAGGTGCTGCCGCTCCGGGCGGAAAAGGAAGCGATGCGCCAAGGGTATTTCCACAAGGAGTCCGCGCTGGCGTTGAAGGCGCAGGTGCTGGTTTACCAGGCTTCCCCGCTCTTTAACGGTAACCCGAGTTACGCGAGTTCCCGCAACCGGAAGGGCGAGCTGCTCTTTAGCGCGACACCCGACCGCGAGAAGTGGAGGCGTGCCGCCGAGGCTTGCGATGAGGCAATCAAGGTGTGTGAGGATGCCGGTTGGGGCTTGACCAAGGGATACACGGGAAAGGCAACCTCTTTGTTGAATACGATGATGGATATCGAGCAGTCCGTGCAGGCACCCGGTTCCGTGAGCAAGGAGATCGTGTTCCAGACGAAAACGATTTATTCAAACATCGCATCGCCCAATTATTTCTTCGCGCACACGTTGCCCTATTTTTGCAATGCCACAATATTGAACAATCCTCCCTCGGACGGATCCATGTCTCCCTCGATGAAGATGGTGGAGATGTACTACACGAAAAACGGTTTGCCCATCGATATGGATAGGGAGTGGAAATACGAGGAGCGCTATACGATGGGGCAGGTGACCGACGTGACAACCTACGAGCGGGTGATCCCGGCAAACACGGGCGTTTTGAAGTTGCACCTGGACCGGGAACCCCGTTTCTATGCCTGCATCGCTGCCGACCGGCTCTACTGGCGGGGGGCGGTTGTGAACCAGTCGAACGAGATGAAAGAACCGAAAATCATCACGGCACGGAAAGGCGAGGAGTTCGGGACGAACCTCGAGTCCTTGCAATCCTACATGAACCAGAACCGGAGCGGCTATTGGCTGATGAAGCATATCTATACCGATTTGTTGTGTAATAATTATAATAAGCAGATAGAGGGAAAAGGCGATTTGCCGAAGCCGTTGATTCGGATGGCACAGCTTTACCTGTGGGCTTCCGAGGCGTGGAACGAATACCTCGAAACCCCGGACGACCGCGTCTATGCCGGAATTGACAAGGTGCGCGCCCGTGCCGGCATCCCGGACGTGAAAGAGGCGTGGAGCCAACACTCCACGAACCCGGCACTTGCCACGACCCAGGCAGGCATGCGCCAGATCATTCGTAGGGAAACGAGCATCGAGTTGGCTTTCGAGGGACAGCGGTTCTGGGATTTGCGCCGCTGGCTGGAAGCCGAGAAGGAGTTGAACGAACCGCTGACGGGGTGGAACGTGGTGGCTGCCGATGCCGACGGGTTCTATAATAACTACCAAGGTCCGGTGGTGGTTTGGGAGAAACGCGGCTTCCTGGCGCCGAGGGATTATTTCTTTCCGATCAGTTCGGAAGTGGTGCAAGTGTCTGGCGTGGTGCAAAATCCGGGTTGGTGATGTTTAATCGTAAAATGAAGAATTATGAGAAAAAGGATAGGATTATTAGGGTGCGCTTTGCTGTTGCTGGCAGCCTGTAATGATGACAAGGATATGTTTGACGTGCCCGTGCCGGCGGAGACCATCTCTTTCCAGCCGGTGAGCGGGGGTGCCGTGATGCGCTATGCGTTGCCGGATGATACCGGGATCTGCGCCGTGAAGGTGTGCTACCGGAACGAGCGTGACGAGGAGGTGACCATCTTGGGCACCCCTTACGCGGACTCGGTCGTGCTGACCGGCTTCGATGCCCCGCGCCGGGACGTGCCGGTGCGGATCTCCGTGACGGACAACAATAACGTGGAGTCGGAGCCGATCGAGCGGACTTTCAACACGTTGGCATCTTGCCCTTACGCCTTTATTGACAGCGTGAAAGTGGAGGAGAGTTGGAACGGCTTGAATATCGTTTCTTCTTACACGGGGAAAATCACCGGTATTGTGGATGTCTACCGGGTGGGGATTAATCCCTTCTCCAAAAAATTGGATACCTTGTATATCCGGAATTTTACCATTGCTGCAGGGACGGTGAAAAATTTTGTTTCTATTGCTACCGAGGACGAGGAGAGCACGATTGTCTTGAAGACGGGCGACGGCAAGGGAAATCATGTGCGTACGCTCGTGGTTCCCGGGGTGAAAAATCATTCGACACAACAATACCCGCGGCAAAAACTGTCCGTGACGGATCCCGGGGAGATGAGTTACGAGTACAAGGGTGTGGCCGATGATTCTCCGTATAGGGCATCATATTTCGGTATCGAATACTTGACGGATGGCGATTTGAAAGGAAAAATTCGCAAGGAAAGGGGTAAAAACGCTCATTATTACACGTACGTGACCAAGGTGAATGGAAACGGTTCGTACGTGCAGGTGGAGCTGGAAGAGCCGCAAGTGATTGCCTCGGTTCGTTTGTACGGGGTGCTACGTGATCTTGATGCCATCATGTCGGCGGGTGATTTGTTTGCTGGTAATTACATCGATCGTTTGCCTTGCAAGGTGCGGGTGGATGCGTCCGATGACGGCGAGCGGTGGGAAACGATCGCTTCTTTCGAGCAGCAGAAAGACGGGAATGGAGATTGCTGGGGAAGAACCACGAGTTTAGGATGGGATGTCACGGTGGAGACGTATGACAAGACGGATCCTTATTATGCCGAGATTGTGGCTGCTATTAGTGATTTGAAGTACAAGTACTTGAGAGTTTATTCCTTGGATCATTTCACGACCTGGACGTTTTCTGGGGATAATACGGGAGATCGTATCTCTTATCATGAATTGGAAGTTTACGTGCAAAAAGATTAATTTATGAAATACACATATTTATTGGGTTTATTGGCAGTGCTGTTTTTGGCGGGCTGCGAGGATTTGGAAGACACGTACGAGGATTACGTGGGGGACGGGCCGGTGCGTTACCTGGCGAAATGCACTTCCGTGGAGGTGTTGAGCGGTTGGAATCGGTTGATTGTTTCTTGGGAGAATAAATTGGACCCGAACCGGGAGGCGATATTGGTCCATTGCGAGGCGGACGGTTACCTGTACGATACCGTGCTGGATGCGAACGCCACCTCGTGCATCATCCGGGGATTGGCGGACGCCACCTACTCCGTTTCCGTGGCGGCGCGGGATAAGGCAGGCAACACGTCGTTGACGAATGACGAGGTGCGTTCCGGCCGTCCTTACACGTTGTCGCACGAGGGTGTGCAGGGTTACACGCGGGGCATCGTGAAACACATTTTCCTGGGGGACAACCTCGTGTTGTTCATGGGAACGAAAACCGACAAGATGCTGGAGTTCGTGGTGCATTACACCGGCACGGACGGCAAGCGGTACGATTATGACGTGTACAGCGAGGGGTTGAACACGATTTTTCTCCGGGGAGTTAAGGCTTCGGAACCCGTCGTGCTGACCCGCAAAGGATTGTTGGAGGAGGGACCCGATGTGATTCCCTTCCCGGACGTAACCTTGGAAACCAACGTGGTGAATATGGCGGGAGATTTTAGTGGTTACTTGCAAGAGCGTTACGGGAACGTGGACGTGAATCGCACCAACCTGGAACTGGACTATGATTTGTCGTCGATCGAGGATATCCTCTATTTTAAAGATTTGAAAAAGTTGGAACTCGGGAAAAACCGCTATTACGGCAAGACGAAGAAGATGAGTGCCATCTCGGTGGCTGCCAACAGGAAGCGTGCCGAGGAGTGTATCGCGTTCATGCAGGAGGTGATCGGTCTGGAGGTGGTGAATTATGGTTCTCATTACGGGGCGTTCGGTATTCCTGCGGAAACTCCTGAATTGCCGCAGGATCTGGTCCTGATGGACACGGAAGGCTTCACGGTGGAAAATTCGATAGAGGGTTCGGCTCCCGATTTCGAATCGTACATGTTGCTGGACAATGATCCCACGTCCTTGTGGGAAACCGTGCTGGAAAAAGGAGAGCGGCGCATTTACGACCTGACCATTGATATGAAAGAGGTGCGCGAAGTGAAAGGCTTGAAGATCGTGCAGGCGGACGTGTCCACCAGCGTGAGAAATTACCTCCCCAACGCGATTACCATCTATGTTTCCGAGGACGGAAAAACGTGGACGAATCCTTGCAGCATCGCGGAATGCCGTTTGGGGGTATGCGTCGGCGAAACGAAATTGCTGAACTTTACCTCCCCCCGGAATGCGCGCTACATCCGCTTGACAGTGAAAGATACCTATTACGGTAGTGGCTCAAACATGAGAGCTGGTTGCGTACTCGGTGACGTGCTACCTTTCTGACGTATAGTGTGTTTGTAAATAGGTTTATTTTGCACGCACCCCGGAAGGGGGTGCGGCAAAATAACGATTAAAACATGAAATCATGAAAGCGATGTATTTTTTTGCCATCGTTTGCCTGTGCGGGTTGCTCGGGATTCAAAGAGTGAAAGCATAGGAGTCTGAAACAAGGACATCATGTAATTTTGAATATGTAAAAGATTTTTGTAGGGTTGTGGGGTGGAATTATCCGGGACGTCAGGTGATCGATTCCGTGAAAAAGACTTATAACGGTAAAGGGAGGATCACGCTTGCCGTGTTAAAAAAGCTCTCGAACATGGTCGGGAATAACATCCTTACCCCGGAAATGAAAGAAGTCGTGAAGAGCACGCGGAAGCAACCGGGAGGTGACGAACGTCTGTTTATGGTCGCATTTGTTTTTAATGGCAAAGGAGAAGTGCTTGCCGGCAATATCAATTTGGAGGGCGAGTACATCGATAAATTGAAAGATGAATCGGAATCGATTTACCGTGCTTTGTTGAATTTGAAAATAGATGTGCCGGCATTAAGAAAGTTGTCTCCGGATTATTTTCAAGATTTTTCGGAATCCGATGTTTTCAAGTTTTTCGTCTTTTTTGACATCTCCGGTCGTTTGACGAAAATGTTTTCGACGTGCTATGCGGATTTGGAAGAAACTGGTAATAAATGATTTTTAAAAGGTAAAAAAGAAATGAAAAAAATAGTATTGTTAATAAGTATGGTATTGGCGTCCTTCGCGTTTTGCCGGGCGCAGGAAGGATTTAAAATCACGGCGGAAACCTCCGGGGTGCCGGACGGGAAAATGTTGTTGATCAGCGAACGGGGCGACACGCTCGCCACCGCCGACATGGTGGGCGGCAAGTTCGAGTTCACCGGGCGGGTGGACCGCGCGATGGTAGCGTACATCATGACGGCGGACGCGAAAGCGAGAATTCCCCTGATGATCGAGAACGCCGTGTTTAACGTGATCGCCAACGAGAAAATGGTCTACGTGGACGGCGGCGGTGCGGCGCAGGAATTGCTCCGCCAGTTTGATGCCATCAACGCGAGCGTCAAGCAAGAAAAACAGCGGATGCAAAGCGAGGTGCAAAAAGCTTACCAGGAACAAAATATGCCTAAAATGCAAGCCCTCCAGTCACAATTCCAGAAATTCGTGGAGAAGGCACAGAAGCAGGAAACCGAGATGTTGCAGGCTAACGGCGGATCGTTCGTGGCAGCCTACGTGATAACCAATTCCATGAGGCAGGTGGGCTTGGAACGCTTGCGGGAACGCTACAACTATCTGACGGACGAGGTCAAGGGCGGTCCCTACGGGAAATTGATCGCGCAACAAATTGCCTTGTACGAGTCGCTGGAGATCGGTGGCACCGCTCCCGATTTCACGGCAATGACCCCGGAGGGCGACACCCTCTCGTTGCATCAGGTGAAAGGCAAGTTGAAATTGCTGGATTTCTGGGCATCGTGGTGCAACCCCTGCCGGCAGGAAAACCCGAACATCTTGAAACTCTACCAGAAGTACCAGTCCAAGGGTTTGGAAATTATCAGTTTCTCGTTAGATAACGATCCCCGTGCCTGGAAAAAAGCCATCGAGGAAGACGGCATGATCTGGAAACATTTCTCCGACCTGAAAGCCCAAGGCTCTCCCATCGCCAGCATGTACAACCTCATGAGCATCCCCTGCACCTTCCTGCTTGACGAGAACAACAAAATCGTCGGCAAGAACCTCCGCGGCGCTCAATTGCAGAAAAAAGTGGCAGAGTTGTTGAAATAAAGTTTGTAAGGTCTATAAGGTCAAAGGTCACGGGAGTCCTTCGGACCGAATTTATCGGCAGCCCTGCTGCCGTGAACAAAGCACCCGCGGGGGTCCTCGGACCTTAAGGACCTTATGAACTTTCGACTTTACGGACTATAAAAACCTTTTTCATCGTTCATTTCCTATATTCCATTGCCATGAGAACCTTAAAATTTTTATTTTGTATTATTCTTTTCGTGAGTATCATGCCGGAGCTTCAGGCGCAAGTTTTGGAAAAGGAGGAGAGTGTATTTGGGTACATTAGTTACGGGCTTAAGGGAGACTCTCTTCGTTGGTATTCCCCCGGAGTGTTTACTTTTGAGATAGACAGTGTCGAGGAACGAAAGATATCCGAGGAAATTGTTCGTGAAGTGATTCCCGATACGTTGAAAACGATTCTTTTGAAGATATTTCAAGAAAAAAGTTCCGACGTTGATTTTGCCCAGTTTTCCGATATACTTTCTATTAAAAGGTGGTTTCGAGAAAGCGAGGCCGAGTTGGGATTCCTCCTTTATTTCAATCCGGAAGGTAAAAATCTTTAAAGCCGAAATCCACTTCTCCAAAGTTATTGAAACTTGCATCAAAGAGCAGGACGTTAATGCCATGTACCGGAAAATCATGAAAATGAAGATTGACATGGGAAAATTGAAAAACATTGCTTCGGAGCCAGGACAACAACCGGTTTTTGCGACTTGGCTTATCCCTGTCCGAAAGGTATTGTCTTTATAAAGAAAATAACGAAGTATAAACAAGTTCTTTGACATATTGGGACGAGAGAGAAAAAAGAACCGAAGATAGAACCTTCGGTTCTAGTCTATAAGGTCGAAAGTCCATAAAGTCAAAGGTCACGGGAGTCCTTCGGACAGAGTTTTCGGCAGCTCTGCTGCCGTGAACAAGGCGCCCGCGGGGTCCATGGACCTTCAGACCTTATGGACTTTACGGACCCGAACCTTCGGTTCGCTCTTATAAACTTTATAAACTGTCCTCCCCCCTCAATCAAAAAAAAATTGTACCTTTGTTGCAAGATAAAAAACTCGTACAGCAATGAAGTACCCGATAGGCATCCAAAGTTTTGACCAAATTATAGAAGATGGTTACGTTTACGTGGATAAAACCGAGATGATTTACTCCCTCGTGAAGGAAGGAAAAATCTATTTCTTGAGCCGTCCCCGTCGTTTCGGTAAGAGCCTTTTGTTGTCGACGTTAAAGAATTATTTCCTCGGGCGAAAGGAACTTTTCAAGGGGTTGGCAATCGACCGCTTGGAAAAAGACTGGTTGGAATACCCGGTGTTTCATATTGATTTTAACGGGAGCGATTTTCAAGAGGAGGGTACGCTGGAAAAGGTGATCGAGGAGCATATTTCCGCTTGGGAAAAGGCTTACGCCATTCTTCCGGATCAAAGCCGGGATCGGGGAATGCGATTCATTCAAGTCCTGAGAGAGGCTCACGCGCGGGTGGGACGTCGTGCCGTGGTATTGATCGACGAGTATGACAAGCCTATTTTGGATGTCCTCGACACGGGACTGGAAACGGTTGTCGGGGAAAACCGGATGTCGTTGGAAGACCGCAACCGGGGAATCCTGAAAGGTTTCTACTCGGTATTCAAGGCGGCTGACGAGCACCTGCAATTCGTCTTGCTGACGGGGGTGACCAAATTCTCGCAGGTAAGCGTGTTCAGCGGCTTCAACCAACCGAGAGATATCAGCATGGACGAGCAGTTCGAATCCCTTTGCGGGATCACGGGCGAGGAGTTGGAAAGCTATTTTGCCATTTCGATCGAGGAACTGGCACGGAAAAACGAGTTGACGGTAGAAGAAATGAAACAACTCGTGAAGGCGCAATATGACGGGTATCATTTCGGGACGGGCCTGATTGATATTTATAACCCGTTCAGTTTGTTGAACGCTTTCATTTCGAAAAGGATCTCTGATTACTGGTTCCAAAGCGGAACGCCGACCTACCTGGTTCGGCTGTTGCGTCACACGCGGGAAAACCTGGACGAGATGACGGGTCGTTATTACCGGACCCCGGAATTCGTGGATTACAAGGCAGACGTGGAGAAGCCGTTGCCGATGATCTACCAGAGCGGTTACCTGACGATCAAGGATTTCAACAGGCGCCGCAACACGTTCTTGCTGGATTTCCCGAACAACGAGGTGAAGAACGGCTTCTTGAGTGTAGTCGCCTCGGATTACTTGAAGCCCCGGACGGAAATAAACAGTTGGGTGCAGGATGTCGTGGATGCCTTGCAGGAGGGGAAGGCGGAAGAGTTCGGCGTGTTGTTGACCTCGTTCTTGAGCGACATCCCTTACACGATGCGGCGGAAAGAGAACGAGCGGGAGCGTGAACGTTACTTCCATTACACGTTCTACCTGATCTTGCGCCTGGTAAGCGTTTACACGGTGTACACCGAGAAACAGCAGAGCGAGGGCCGGGTGGATTGCATCGTGGAAACGGACCGGTACATCTACATCTTTGAATTCAAGCTGGACGGCACCGCCGCCGACGCCCTTCGCCAGATCGAGGAAAAAGGCTACGCCCGTCCCTACCTGAACGACCCCCGCCGGTTGTACCGCATCGGGGTCAGCTTCTCCTCCGAAACCGGCACGGTCGAGGAGTACGAGGTGGAACCGGAGGTTTTAAGTTTATAAGGTTTATAAAGTTCGTAAAGTTCATAAAGTAGAACCTTCGGTTCTGGTCTGTAAGGTTGAAGGTCTATAAGGTCTTTAAGGTCAGGGGAGTCCTTCGGACAGAGTCTATCGGTAGCAGAGCTGCTATAAACAAAACGCCCGTCGGGTTCCAAAACCTTATAAACTTTATAAACCTTACAAACTTTATAAACCATTCTTTCTCTCCCGTTCCCCTTGTCATAGATTGAAAAATTAATCAACAGACATGAAAAAAGCGATATTGTTGTTTGTCGCGAGCTTGCTTTTCATGGCGGGCTTGTCGGCACAAGTGGATTTGGAAAAGAAATTACCCCGTGACCCGGAGATGGTCGTGGGGCGTTTGTCGAACGGTATGACGTATTATATCCGTCACAACGACCGCCCCCGGAATCAGGCGAACTTTTACCTGGTGAGAAACGCGGGCTTCCTGCTGGAAGAGGGGGACGAGCAGCGTGGCGTGGCGCACTTCCTGGAGCACATGGCATTTCAGGGCTCGGAGCATTTCCCCGGGCGGGAGATGATCAAGACGCTGGAGCGTCACGGGGTGCTCTACGGGCATGACATCAACGCCGTGACCTCGGACAACCACACCGTTTACCTTTTTAACAACGTCCCCACGGGCGACGAGCGGTTCCTGGATACTTGTGTGATGCTCCTGTGCGACTGGTCGTATTACCTGACCATCGACGAGGACCGGATAGATCGGGAGAAGAAAGTCATCGAGGAGGAGTGGAACATGCTGAACACGCCCGCAAAGAGAGTGCAGGACCAGTTTGCGCGGGTGTTGCTGCAAGGCTCCCCTTATGCGGACCGGGACGCACTGGGGACACCGGAAGCGATCCGGGCGATCGACGTGCGGAAGCTCAGGGAGTTTTATCACGAGTGGTACCGCTCGGACCTGACAGCCGTGGTGATCGTTGGCGACATTGACGTGAAGCAGATGGAACGCCGGGTGAAGAAGATCCTCTCCAAGATCCCGGCGGTGAAAAAACCGACTCCCCGTCCCGAGATAGAGATCCCGGCGCATGAGGAGATGTACTACTGCTTGGCGACGGATCCCGGGGTGAACTACACGACCCTGAACGTCATCACGATGGTGCCCGAGCCCTCCAGGGGGGAGAAGAACACTTACGCGTACTTGAAAGAGGAGATATTGATCCGGTGCTTCAACACGATGGTGGGGAAACGTTTCGCGAAATTGCTTGCGAGTCAGGATTGCCCACTGGCGAAAGGGGGAATTAGTTTCATCCCGTTCAAGCGGGGGTATTACACTTACCAGCTCGGGGGAATCCCCAAGCCGGGCCAGGACGAGGCAGCGTTGCGTGCGTTGCTGACGGAGAACGAGCGTTTGAGACGCCACGGCTTCACGGCGGGGGAGCTGGATGAGGTGAAGGCGTCGCTGTTGAAGGACCTGGAACTGGGTTACCGCGTCTGCGGGGAGGTGAAGCATGACGTTTACTGCCGAGCGATGATGGAGCATTATTTGAACGGCGGACCGTTGGTGGCGGATGCCGAGAAGTACGGCTTCTTGAAAGACTTGATCCCGACGCTGACCGTGGAGGACGTGAACACGAAGGTGTGGGAGTGGGATATCCCGGGTAACAAGACGGTGGTCATCTCCGGTGCGGAAACGGTCTGGCATTTGATGGAAGAGGAAGTGGCGGATATCATGTCGGATGTGAGGAACGGAGAGGTTGAGCCTTACGTGTACGAGAAACCGGTGACAGATGGCGGGAAACCTTTGCTGGAAGAAGAATTGGCGGGAAGTCCGGTGATTTCGGAACATGAGATTACTGGGTTTGATGCCGTGGAATGGACACTGGCAAACGGGGTGAAAGTCGTGTATCGTGAAAGCAGTCAGGAAGGAAACAAGTTGGCATTGAAGGCTTATAGCCCCGGCGGGACTTCTTTGTACGAGGAGGATATGCTTCCCACGGTGGAAATGACCGTGCCGTTCGTGAAGGCTTGCGGTTTGGGCGATTATGATGCGATGGCATTGAAGCGGAAAATGGAAAGCAAGGGTTTGAAATGTGAGGCGAGTATCCGGGAATTGAATGAATACGTGATCGCTTCCGCCTTGCCGGAGGATGTGGAAAGTATGTTGCAGTTGGTGTACATGACTTTCGCGCAACCGCGGTTTGACCGAGAGGTTTTCGGGAAGATGATGGCACAGCAGTTGATGCAATCCCGAATGCAGGGGATGAACCTGTTGCAGGACACGGTGAAGCGGTTGCAATCCGGTTGTCATCCGCGAGCGTTGTTGAAGAACGCAGCTTATTTCGGGAAAGTGAATCTCGATAAAATCGAACAAGTATATCGGGAACGTTTCTCGAATGCCGGCGATTTCACGTTCTTTATCACGGGAAATATTCCTGCGGCGGAATTGAAACCGCTGGTGGAGAAATACATCGGTTCCCTGCCGGCAACGGATAGCCGTGAAAAATGGGTAGATTGGGGAATAAGACCTCCCCGGGGAAAACAGGAGCAAGAGATCGAGTTTATGGGGCTTCCTAGTTCAATCGTGGTGTTGAGCATGACCCGGGAAATGGATTACAATATTCGCCATAATATCTGTTTGGAAGCGTTGAAGAGTATCCTGCAAACGCGTTGTATGAATGTCATCCGGGAAAAGGAGGGCGGCACTTATGCGGTGAACGTAAACCAAGGTGTGGTTTATGAGCCCGTTGCGCAGTATAGCATGATAGTGGAATTCCAGTGTGACCCGTTGAACGCCGCCAAGTTGAAAGGTATTGTTTACGGTGAATTGGAACGGTTGCGGCAGCAAGTCCCTTCCCGTGACGAGTTGATGATGGCGTTGAATTCCATCCGCAAGAAGGAGGGAGAAGCCCGGGAAAGTAATGTTTATTGGCAGGAAAAATTGGTGTTGTATTATAGAACCGGACTGAACCAGGCGGATGTGAGGGAATTCGAGGAGATCGTGGATAAACTGACACCGGAGGATTTCCTTGAGTTCGTGCGGGAGTTTTGGGAAAACGTAGATATCACGGATGTAGTGTTTAAACCGAAGAGTTAGTTTGTAAAGGCGAACCTTCGGTTCTGGTCCATAAGATTTATAAAGGTCCATAAGGTCGAAAGTCACGGGGGCTTCGGACAGTGTTTTTGATTTTATGGACTTTATTGCTTTAGATGATTCGTAATTCGGTAATTTTGATGTAAACGAGCAGAAATGAAGGAGAGGATGGGGTGAGAACGGGCTACTACTCCAGTACAACATTTAAGCAACACCTGTCTAGCACCTGACGGGATAAGTGTTGCTCAAATGTTATAGAAAAGGCAAAACTTGGTTGTTGCTTGATTTTTGTTTGTAAACGATGGGAATAGGATTAAAATTTAGCCTAACGTTTGCCTAATACATGGGTTATGAATCCCCGGTACAAGAATTTTCTTCGTTTAAATATATGTTGAAGTCCTAAAATGCTTAGTATAAGTCCATTTTTGTAATGGAAAAGTCCTATCGGAGAATTGACTCCGTGAACAAAAAACAACCCTATTCCCGTGGCAACAAGTGATATGAAAACAATGGAAAGTAACAATACGATTTTCCATTTGTTCTTCTTGCCTGTGCTTGCCAGCCCTTTATACCATTTCCAATGGCTTTTCATATGTATAAATCCCAATAGCATAAACAATAGGCTGGTAATCACGTGAAATGCAGCCCAATTATGCCATATTTCATGATTGTTGCCATGTCCTGCTACATGTAACTCGATACCCGTGTAAAATGATAAAGCGAACACAGGGACTAGCATTAAATCTGTCAAGTAAATAAGTCTGCTTCTGTCCATTTTTTTTATGCGAAGTTACAGCAGATGGACGAACAGAAGAATAGACGATGTATGGTTAAGATTGCACTATTCGAGGTATTTTTTTCGGAAACAAGTAGGATTTATGCCCACTGTTTTCGTGAACAATCGGGTAAAATAGGCACAATCATCTATTCCCAAAAGAGCAGAAATCTCACTTATTCTCAGGGTGGTGTGTGCCAGCATTCGCTTGGCTCTCAGCATGAGTTCGTTTTGAACATACTTGCTTACACTCGTGCCTGTAATATCTTTAATCACTTCATTCAGATAGACTGGTGATATATGCAATGCTTCCGCGTAATAAGATATATTCCTGTTAATTTGTTTTTCTTCTGAAAATAATTCCTTGAATGCCAGTGTTATTTCAAGGTGTCTTTTGTTTTGGGATTTTTGTCCGATGATTTCTTGCATGGAATCTGCTATTATACCCACAACAGCGCATGACAGGTTTTGTAAAACGGTTTTTGGCTCGTTGGTTTCCTGTTTGTCGATTCTGCGGAGAATCATCGAAAATAATTGGGCGAGTTCTGCATACGAGGTGTCACTTATACTAAATGGGGTAGGTGATAGCGCATATTCTATCCCCCTGATTATACGCTCCAAAACGAACGTGATTCCAATTATACTCCAAATCGGCGGGATAAGTGGGAGCGTAAGACACGGGATCGGCTTTCATCGCCAAATCATAAGCTTGTTGCACACTATTTAAAGGACCGTGATATTTATCCCAGTTGGTCTGGCTATTATAGGGACGGGCGATGCTTTTGGGGTGTATTGTATGTAAAATTATAGCAGTGTTATGGAAGATATTATTGTAAGAGTAGAACATTTGTCACATCGATATAGCATCCAATGGGCTGTAAGAGATGTTAGCTTTGAGATACCCCGGCACGGGATTTACGGGTTGCTGGGAGCGAATGGGGCGGGGAAGTCGACCGTGATGAATATTATGTGCGGGGTGTTGAAGCAGACGGAAGGGGATGTGATTATAGCGGGGGTGAACACGAAGCGGGATACGATTGCCGCGAAAAAACATATTGGCTTTTTGCCGCAAAAACCTCCTTTATACCAAGATTTAACGGTAGAGGAGTATTTGACCCATGCGGCTGATTTGCGTTGGGTGACACCGCGGGAGATGAAAAAAGCGGTGGAGGAGGTGATGGAACGTTGTGCCATCACTCATTTCCGTAAACGGTTGTTAAAGAACTTGTCCGGTGGATACCAACAACGGGTAGGGATAGCGCAGGCTATCGTGCATAAACCGGATTTGGTGGTATTCGACGAGCCGACGAATGGTTTGGACCCGAACCAGATCGTGGAAATTCGTCATTTGATCAAGAGTATCGCGGAGGAACGCACGGTGATTCTTTCCACGCATATTTTGCCGGAGGTACAGGCTGCCTGTGACCATATTTTGATGATGGACCACGGGAAAATGGTCTTTTCCGGTACGGTGGATGAGTTTGATAATTATATTGTTCCGAATACTATATATGTTCGTTTTGCTAACGCACCCTCTTCGGGGGTATTGAAAGGGGTGGAAGGAGTGAATGACGTGGAAGATTTAGGAGGTCAGCAGTTCCGGGTGCGTTTCACGGACGCGCAAGAAGTAACCGAACGTTTAGTGGATTTGAGTACCGAACATCATTGGCGATTGCAGGAAATTCGGCAGGAGAAAAATTCGTTGGATACGATTTTTGCTAAATTAATGGAGAAGGGGAAGTGAAATTAATAGCATAAAAATTAAAGAGATTTATTATGAGAGCCATATATAAAATAGCGAAGACGGAGTTACACATCGCCTATCGCCTGGTTGTTGTTGTTGTGTTTTGTTTTTCAAACGGTGTTCTTTTACACGGGGATGCTTGAAAGTTTCGTGCTCGACGTGGAAAATTCCGGCAGAACTTACTGGTGTTCTTTGCGCCTGTTCATTAGGGGGTATGGCGGTAGTTCAGGATTGTGGCCGAGTGTGGTGAATATCCTGTATTTGTATATCCCATTGTTGACGATGGGGGTAATCAGTAAAGAGTTGAGCAGCGGTTCTATTAAATTGTTGTATTCTTCACCGATTAGTAATACCCATATTGTACTGGGAAAGTTTTTGGCAATGGTGGTGTATGCATTTTTGTTGACTTTGATTTTATTTATCTAGAGGAAAGAACAGTTTCGCGGGTTCTTTGAACTCGTGAATCTGTTGTGTGTTTTCAAAGGTTGTTTCTAGTTCTGAATTTTTGTGGATTCGAGGGAATGCCAATAAGGAATTAGAATGAACCGAGTATTAGGAATTATTTCTCTGTTTGAAATCTTTCTTTCAGGTGCATGGTCTTTTTTATATCACATCCCCAAACAAACACTCTATAAACAGGGCGATTTATACCGTAATAAGGTATTTCATCTTGAAAATGTTCTATATCCATTTCTGTAAGGATGTTACATAATTCCTCCGATTTGGCTTTGTCACTAGTGAAACCGATACAATGCGTCCAAGCCCATTTATCAGATTGTATTTGTGCATAGCCATATTCAATAATATCCTGTTCTGATGTGAAGGTCTTTATTTTGTCCTTTTGTCCTCTTTCAGTATAATACCAGATAAAAGTTCCCCCGATTTTTTCAATCCCGAATCCTTCATAAATAGCGTTCCCGTTAATAGAATAAGAATCGAAGTTCGCGCAATTTGCTTTCATCCATTCTTCAAGTTCTTTTTCTGTCTTGGGTATATTACCATCATCATTTTTCATAGGAGTAATTTTATTTCTAAAGACTAAGATAATGCTTTTAAGTAGAATAACAAAGACTGAAGGATTATCCCTCAGTCTTTGTTATTCTACTTGTATAATTTAATCTCATTGCCTCATTTTAGGGGTTTTAGGTGTATTCTTTTGTTTGTTCGTTTGTTCGTGAGATTGGTATTTTTCCTGATATTTTGTTTGTGATTTTAAGACTTCTTGTGCTAGTGATGCGTTTCTTCTATCTGCTGCATCATAGAACTCGATACCTGTTGATGTCCCCTTGAGATAAGCATCACGTACGGATTTATCTTTACATAAAATATTTCTCACGAAAATAACCCCGTTATCCTTCAGTATGGTTCGTTGCTCTTCTGTGATTGGTTGCCCTCCAAATGCGGGCGGAATACCTTTTAGTGGATCTTTCTCGTTTGAAATTCTTTTATCCGTTTTTTCTTGCCGTGTACGGTTTCGTACTAACGCGATACCACGACTATCGGCATTTGCTTGCACGTACCCGTCGAACTTTACCCCCTCCTTACTATTCATCCCGGTTAGATACACTGCTTTACCTTCTTTCAGACTGTTTTTTTGTTCTTCGGTTAATTTTACACCTTTGTATTCGTCTTTTATTCTCAAGGTAGAGGCTCTTAATGCAACAATCCTATTTGTCAGATGATCGACGCTTAAAAATGCGGGTTCCGCTTCGGACGATCCTTTAAATTTGTGCGAAACAACACGACCGAGATTCCCCGTTGTAAGCATATTTTTTTTGTCATCAGCCGTGAACGTGAGATCGTATTTGTCAAAATTCGGATAATCGAGTTTTGATTTTAGATCTGTTGTGATTTTATCATCTTGTAGGTTAAAGAATGCACGTGCTTTTCCCTCAAACGTCACTCCATTTATCGCAATTTTTACATCAATAAGATTATTTGAACCGTACCCTTTCAACATTGATTCCAAAGAACCGTTCTCTTTTAGTTTTTCGGGGGTAATCCCGAATTTCGCGAGGGTTTTCCAGTCGATTTTCTCGTCAGGATTTAGATTTAAGGACTTGATTTTTTTCTCGACCTCTTTAGTCACCTCGTGTTTTTGCTGTTCTCCGGGTTGATTTACCAAATGAATTTCATCTTCTTTAAAACGGAAAAACTTGTAATTCTCCGGATTTTTAAATTGCGTCCAAAAGTTCTTGAAAAAGTTTTCAAAGGGATTTAAATTCTTGTCAACCTTGAAAAATTGGTTTTGGTCAATTGCTTCATCTGCCGGGGCAGTTTTTAGATTCCCTTTCTCGTCTATACCGCTGATGCTTTTTAACGTGTTTGTTTGGTCGTCCTTGTCGGAAACAAACATAATGTTCAATTCATTGCTCATGTTATCTCTGTTATTATTGATTATGAACATGAATATGATTCTTAAAATACAGATAATTAGGGGAATGTAAAATTCGTCTGTTTTTGTCCTATTTTGTCTTTCTGTTTAGAATTTTTGTTATATTTGATGTAGTCTGAAGGTATTTAATTGACTACAAATAGATTAAAAGAAACTCGCATGAGAATAGGCAACGGATAAGAAATTGGTAAAGTGCTTTGATACACTATATTTCTCATGCTGTCAAACAACTCTTATTTGTTTGCAAATATAATATTATTGCAGGTAAAAATCAAAAATAACGAGGTTTATTTTCATTTTTGCCTGCTGATATTTGTTCCGGATTGTCGGATACGATATATTTGTAATTAGGATTCGTACCGTGTTCCAAGCGGTTCATAAGTAACGACTTGCGGAGTTTTGGCAACAAGGGGATGCGGCTCCGTTTTATAGAAATGACTTATGCAAACCGACTTATCCATTTACAACAGTCTTCGCCCTTCCTTTATAGAAGGCGTTCACGCCGTGAAGTTCAATGCTTTGTCGGCGGTCATATCGCGTTACCGGGATTATGCCCGCAGTTCCGAACAAATAAAAGCGTACTCGGGAGATTCTCTGCTGATGCGGGACATCGCCTCCTTGCTTGACGAAGCACCCCGTCCCATAACGAGGGAATACCAGGATTTCACCCCGTTCCTGCTTCTTCTGATGCTTTCGGAGGAATTTCATGTCGTCCATTACGTCGAGCGTCTTGTAACGTGGTATTTCGGCTACTGTTGTGTCGATGAACTGCGGACGGTTTGCACCATTCTGTCCGAGTGTTCCTACCCGCATCACGACACGCTGCGGCTGCGGTTCAAGAATTACCTGCGTGAAGCCCGTAAGACATTGGGTATGCCCGTTGAATGTAACGCTGCTGTCATGCTGAAAATGCTCGACGCCTCTTATGAACATCTCACTCCCGCCGATGTCGGGGAGTTCGAGGAGCTGTTGCACCTGGGGGACGATTACGAGTTCATCTCCCGTGTCAAATCGAATTATCTTGCCTCGGATAACGTCACGGAACTCGCCGGGGTTTGCGGGTATTCCAGCACGATTACCTTCCGCCGGCGTTTCCAGCGGGTTTTCGGCTGCTCGGCCTCCTCGTGGTTACGTCAGCGCCGTATCGAACGTATCGGGGAGTTGTTGCGGACGACACACTACACGTTGCAGGAAATAGCCTACATGTGCGGTTTCTCCGCCCAATCCCACTTTACGGACTTTTGCAAGCGGAATATGGGGAGCAATCCCACTTCCATCCGCCAGGAAGGTCGGATCTGACATTAAAATCGGCTCCGTGATAAAAAAACGAAGAGAAAGATAAAAATCGTAATCCGCCGGTTTTTCGATTCGCTAACTTTATACGCGAAAGTAACAAGACGGATTATGATTGCATTTATAGAAAAATTAAACAGCGAAGTCCTGCGGAGTATCGAACGTATCGAATCGCGGGATACCGACGTGTTGAAAAAGTCGCTTGAAGCGTCACGTGTCCTGGGAGAAGCGTTCGACCGTTTGAAACAATATATCATCGGCTACCGTTTTCAAAACGATGACGAGGAAATAAAGTTCTTCAAAGAAATCAAACCTCGTCTTTTTTGCCGTCTGATCTATTACCGCAAGCTCTACAATATCGAGATGAACCGTCCGGTAGGAAGTATCGAGGCACAACGGGAGTACCTGGACGCCCATGTTCGGGCCATCAACGCGTACACGCAGAAACGCCTCGACTTTA
>ENA-UEPH01000320-UEPH01000320.1-human-gut-metagenome-genome-assembly--contig:-NODE-320-length-58456-cov-13.665822_pt1 | contig 58456 bp, 49 predicted proteins | sample MGYA00242891_ERZ507898 | MGnify/ENA primary metagenome ERZ507898 (study PRJEB26167, sample SAMN06115411) | human gut metagenome | host: Homo sapiens | place: China:Guizhou | collected 2014-10-15...
GGAGCCGGTCCCGGCCGACGAGGTGGCCGGGTGGCTGAAGGCGGGAGGTCTGCGATGATCGAAATTCTTCAGCCCGGCTTCCGTACCGGAGCCGTTCACATCCCCGCCTCCAAATCTCAGGCTCACCGGCTGCTGATCTGCGCCGCTCTGAGCCAGAATGAGACGGTGATCCGCTGCCGGGGCATTTCCAGAGACATTGCCGCCACTGCGGACTGTCTCAACGCCTTGGGTGCTGAGATCTGGCTTCGGGGCGAGGACCTGACGGTGCGGCCCATCACCCAGAAGCCCCAGGGGACCCGTCATCTGCACTGTCAGGAAAGCGGTTCCACCCTACGGTTTCTTCTGCCGCTGACCGGCGTTTTGGAAGCAGACGCCGTGTTCCACATGGAAGGGCGGCTGCCGCAGCGCCCCTTGCATCCGCTGGATCAGGTCCTGACGGATCACGGCATGACCATCCGCCAGAACCACGACCTGCTCTACTGCGGGGGACGGCTCCGCCCCGGCGAGTTTTCTCTGCCGGGGGATGTGTCCTCCCAATACATTTCCGGTTTACTGATGGCTCTGCCACTGTTGAATGAGGGCAGCGCCCTCACCGTTACCGGCGGACTGGAATCCGCCGCTTATGTCACTATGACGGAGGACACCCTCCGCCGGGGCGGCGTCTCTCTGCGGAAAACCGGTGGGACGTGGCACATTCCCGGCGGACAGCGCCTTCGTTTCCCGGACCGTCTCACCGCCGAGGGAGACTGGTCCAATGCCGCCTTCTTCCTGTGTATGGGCGCCTTGTCCCCGGAGGGCGTCACTGTTCACGGACTGGATCTGGCCTCCTCGCAGGGGGATCGGGCCGTTTTGAACATTCTGGCCGCCATGGGTGCGCGTGTTTCCACGGAGAACGGCTCCGTGACGGTTCGCCGGGGAGAATTGAAGGGCGTGGCCATCGACGCCGGCCCCATCCCCGACCTGATCCCGGTGCTGTGCGTCACTGCTGCCGGGGCGGAGGGGGACACCCAGATCTTCAACGCTGGACGGCTCCGTTTGAAGGAATCCGACCGGCTCCGCACCACGGCTCAATTGCTGACAGCTCTGGGCGGCAGTGTGGAGGAACAGCCCAACGGCCTTTTGATCCACGGCACGGGCCGTCTGCGGGGTGGCATTGCCGATTCCTGCGGCGATCATCGGATCGCCATGTCCGCCGCCGTGGCAGCCTGTCTGTGCGAAAGCCCGGTCACTGTGCAGGGCATGGCCTGCGTTTCCAAGTCCTACCCCCATTTCTGGGAAGATTTTGACGCGTTGAAAGGAGGGGGCCTGTGAGCCGGTACGGAGAATTTCTGCATCTGACCATCTTCGGCCAGTCCCATGCCCCGGCCATCGGCATGACCTTGGAGGGTCTGCCTGCCGGGGAGACCATCGACATGGCGGCCCTTCAGACGTTTTTGGACCGCCGTGCTCCCGGCCGCAACGATTGGTCCACCCCTCGGAAGGAGGCGGACCAGCCGGAATTTCTTTCCGGTCTGGTGGGGAACGTCACCTGCGGCGCGCCGCTTACCGCCATCATCCGCAACACCAACACCCGCTCCGGGGACTATGACGGCCTTTCCGTGGTGCCCCGCCCCGGCCACGCGGACTATACCGCCGGAGTGAAGTACGGCGGTCACGCAGATTTCGCCGGGGGCGGCGCGTTTTCCGGGCGGCTGACAGCCCCCCTGTGCATCGCCGGTGGCATCTGCCTGCAATTGCTGAAAAAGCAGGGCATTGAAGTCATCAGCCGCATCGCCTCCATCGGCTCGGTGGAAGATGTCACTCCTCTGACCGTTTCCACGGCAGACAAGCCATTCCCGGTGGTAGATGACGCCGTAGGGGAGACCATGCGGGCAGAGATCGCCGCCGCCAAGGCGGAGGATGACTCCGTTGGCGGCATCGTGGAATGTGCTGTGCTGGGTTTGCCCGCGGGACTGGGCGGACCGCTGTTTGACGGCATGGAGGGCCGTATTTCCTCCATCGTCTTCGGCATCCCCGCTGTGAAGGGCATCGAGTTCGGCATCGGCTTCGGGGCCGCGCGGCTCCGTGGCAGCGAAAATAATGACCCCTTTGTGGTGGAAAACGGCACGGTCAGAACCACAACCAATCACTGCGGCGGCATTTTGGGCGGCATCACCAACGAGATGCCCCTGACCTTCCGGGCAGCGTTCAAGCCTACGCCGTCCATTGCCAAGGAGCAGCAAAGCGTGAATTTGAACACCCTGACCCCGGAAATTCTCCGGGTCCGGGGCCGTCATGACCCTTGCATCGTGCCAAGGGCCGTTCCCTGTATCGAAGCCGCGGCGGCCATCGCCGTATACGACGCCCTGTTGGGCCAGTCTTAAAAGGGAGGAATCTCTATGGAACTCAGTGATTATCGTGCCCGGATCGACCAGATCGACCGCCAACTGGTAGAGTTGTTTGCCCAGCGGATGAACACCGCCGCCGGCATCGCCGCCTGCAAGAAGGAGCACGGCCTGCCGGTGCTGGACCCTGTCCGGGAGCGGGAAAAGCTGCTGGATGTAGCGGCGCAGGCCCCGGAGGATATGCGGGATTACACCGTCTCTCTCTACACCATGCTGTTTGAACTGAGCCGCTGCTATCAGGGACGGCTGCTGGGGAGCACATCCCCGCTGACCACGGAAATTCAGACCGCCATTGACCAGACGCCAAACCTGTTTCCCTCCAACGTGTCCGTTGCCTGTCAGGGTGTGGCGGGGGCCTATTCCCAGCTGGCCTGCGACAAGCTGTTCAAGCTGCCTCACATCATGTACTTCGCTTCCTTTGAGGCGGTGTTTGCCGCTATCGAAAGGGGATTGTGCCGCTACGGTGTGCTGCCGCTGGAAAACAGCACCGCCGGCAGCGTCAATGCCATTTACGATCTGATGATGAAGCACGATTTCCGCATCGTCCGCAGTGTGCGGCTGAAGGTGGACCACAATCTGCTGGTGAAGCCCGGCACCAAGCGGAGCGACATCACGGAGATCTACTCCCACCAGCAGGCCTTGAGCCAGTGCGAGCAGTATCTGCAGGCCTTCCCCGGTGTGAAGATCATCCCCTGTGAAAATACCGCCGTGGCCGCCCAGAAGGTGGCGGAGGGAGATGGCCACGCCGCCGCCCTGTCCTCCCGCTCCTGCATGAAGCTGTACGGGCTGGAATGCTTAGAGGCCGGGGTGCAGGATCAGGGCAGCAACTTCACCCGGTTCATCTGCATCTCCAAGAATCTGGAGATCTACCCCGGTGCGGACCGCACCAGCCTCATGGCGGTGCTGCCTCACGAGCCCGGCTCCCTGTGCCGGGTGCTCTCCCGGTTCTACGCCCTGGGCCTGAACCTGAACAAGCTGGAAAGCCGCCCCATGCCGGAGCGGAATTTTGAATTCATGTTCTACTTTGATCTGGAAACGCCGGTATACGCCCCGGAATTTTTGCAGCTCATGGGCGAGCTGCCCTCTCTGTGCGAGGAATTTTCCTATCTGGGCAGTTACAGCGAGGTGGTCTGATGCTGCGGTGCGGACTGCTGGGGGAAACGCTGGGCCACAGCTATTCCCCCATGATCCATCACGCGTTGGGGGAGTATGACTACCGGCTCTTTGAGGTCTCCAAGGAGGACTTGGATGCCTTTCTGTGCTCCGACCGCTGGGACGGCCTGAACGTCACCATCCCCTACAAGAAGGCGGTGGTGCCCTACTGCGTGGAGCTGTCCGAGGCGGCAGCAAAACTGCAAAGCGTCAATACCCTCGTCCGTCGGCCTGACGGTACGCTGTACGGCGACAACACAGACCTGTTCGGCTTTCTCTACATGGTTCGCAGCAGCGGCATCGACCCCGCCGGGAAAAAGGCGCTGGTGCTGGGCAGCGGCGGGGCCTCCGTCACGGTGAAGGCTGCGCTGGAGCAGCTGGGCGCTGACGTTACCGTCATTTCCCGCAGCGGTCCGGACGATTACGATCATCTGGACCGCCACGCCGATGCCCAGATCATCGCCAACACCACCCCGGTGGGGATGTATCCCCATAACGGCGCGGCGGCGGTGGATCTGCGGCGTTTTTCCCGCTGCGAGGGGGTGCTGGACATCGTTTATAACCCGGCACGGACCGCTCTGCTATTACAGGCAGAAGAGTTGGGGATTCCCCACGCTGGGGGACTTTCCATGCTGGTGGCTCAGGCCAAGCGCTCCAGCGAGCAGTTCACCGGCACGGCCATCGGCGATGAAGCCTTGGCGCGGGTGGAACGCGCTGTGAACCAGCGGCTGCGGAATATCATCCTCATCGGAATGCCCGGCAGCGGCAAATCCGCCGTGGCCGCCGCTCTGGGCAAAGCGCTGGACCGGGAGGTAGTGGAGGCTGACGAATTGATCGCCCAAAGGACTGGGATGTCCATCCCGGAGATCTTCGCCCAGTCCGGGGAGGAAACATTCCGGAAACTGGAAACAGAGGTTCTGGCGGAACAGGGCAAGCGCTCCGGCATCATCCTCTCCACCGGCGGCGGCTGCGTCACCCGGCCGGAAAACTACCCGCTGCTGCATCAAAACGGCACCATTTTCCGTCTGACCCGCGACCTTGCCAAGCTGCCAACGGAGGGCCGGCCCATTTCCCAAACCACAGACCTCGCTCAGCTTTGCGCCCGCCGGGAGCCGCTGTACCGCCGCTTTGCCGACGTGACGGTGTCCAATGACGGGGCGCTGGAGGTCACGGTACAAACCATTAAGGAGGCGCTGCTATGAAGCTTCTGGTCATCAACGGGCCCAATCTGAATCTGCTGGGCCTGCGGGAGCCTGCCATCTACGGCAGCCAGAATTATGAGTCCCTGTTGGCCCTCATCCGCACCGCTTGCGATGCCGAGGGCATCGAGGTCGGTTTCGTCCAGTCCAACCACGAGGGGACCATTGTGGACGCCATCCAGGCGGCCTACGGCGTCTATGACGGCATCATCATCAACCCCGCCGCCTACACTCACACCAGCATAGCCATTCTGGACGCGCTGAAGGCCGTGGCCATTCCCGCCGTGGAGGTCCACATCTCCGATGTGGACAGCCGGGAACCGTTTCGTCAGGTCTCCTACGCCGGCATGGCCTGCGTCAAGACCTATAAAGGCTTGGGGTTTCAAGGTTATGTGGAGGCTGTGAAATTTTTGAAAGACTATCTCAGCAAGTGAGCAAGCGCGCCTCCTTTCGGGAGGCGCGTTTTTCTGCTTTCCGGGGTGCTTTACAACCCGTTGGAAATCCAGTATGATAAGGAAAAGCCGTAAATCACCAAGGGAGGTTCTCATGGATACACTGCTGCGTCAAATTCCAAAGGTGGACGACCTGCTCCGCCTGCCCGCCCTAAAAATGCTGACGGCGGAGGCGGGGACCTCCGCCGTGACGGAGGCGGTTCGCCGGACGCTGGACCGGCTCCGCGCCGATATTCTGGTGGGGACCGTCACAGAGCTGCCCTCCACGGAGGCCCTCTGCGCTCAAATCAGCGCGTCGTGCCGGGCATCCCGCCTGCCCTCCCTCCGGGGCGTTATCAATGCCACCGGGATCGTTCTGCACACCAATCTGGGCCGGGCCTGCCTGAGTGACCGCGCGTTAGCGGCAGCGAGAGGGGTCTCTCAGGGCTATTCTACCTTGGAATATGACCTGACAGCGGGGGAGCGGGGGCAGCGGTACGCCCATGTAGAGCCGCTTTTGTGCCGCCTCACCGGGGCGGAGGCCGCCATGGTGGTAAACAACAATGCAGCGGCAGTGCTGCTGATCCTCTCCGCCCTCACCGCCGGAGGAGAAGTCATTACCTCCCGTGGAGAGCTGGTGGAGATCGGCGGCTCCTTCCGGATGCCGGATGTGATGGCCGCCTGCGGCGCGGTGCTCCGGGAGGTTGGTTCCACCAACAAGACCCGCCTTTCCGACTACGCCAACGCCATCAGCGAGCAGACCCGCGCCCTTTTGAAAGTCCACACCAGCAATTACCGCATCGTGGGCTTTACGGAGAGCGTGTCCCCCGCCGCCTTAGCGGAGCTTGGCCGCTCCCGCAGCATCCCGGTCATTGAGGACTTGGGCAGCGGCTGTCTTGTAGATCTGGCACCCTTGGGCCTCCGGGATGAGCCGACGGTTCAAGCGTCCGTAAAGGCCGGAGTGGATGTATTATCCTTCTCCGGGGACAAGCTGCTGGGTGGTCCCCAAGCGGGGATCATCGTGGGCAAGCGGCACTGTATTGACCTTTTGAAGCGTCACCCTCTGGCCCGCGCCCTGCGGGTGGACAAGCTGACGCTGGCCGCCTTGGAAGCAACTCTGCAAGCGTATGCGGACGGCACCGCCCTTCAGGAGATCCCGGTGCTCTCCATGCTGGCCCAAACGCCGGAGGAGTTGCGCCAGCAGGCAGAGTCGCTCTGCCGCCGCATGGGAGGGATTGGCGTGACCGTCGAGGTGGTTTCCACGGAAAACCCGGTGGGGGGCGGGGCAGTCCCCACCCAGACGCTGCCCTCCTTCGCCGTGGCTGTCGCCCCAAGGGACAGCGCCGCCGCACTGGAAGCACAGCTGCGGCAGCGGCCTGTACCCATCATCGTCCGCATTGCCCATGACCGGTGTCTGCTGGATATGCGGACTTTGTTCCCAGCGGATCTTGACGAGATCCTTCAGGCTTTTCGGGAGACCGCTTCATGAAACACGTCATCATCGGCACGGCGGGCCATGTAGATCACGGCAAAACCGTTCTGGTCAAGGCGCTCACCGGTACCGATACGGACCGTCTGGCGGAGGAAAAGTGCCGGGGCATTACCATCGAGCCGGGGTTTGCCAGACTGGACTGGCCGGACGGCACGCAAGCAGGGATCGTGGATGTGCCGGGCCACGAAAAATTCATCAAAAATATGCTGGCCGGGGCGGGGGGCATTGATCTTGCCATGCTGGTCATCGCCGCGGACGAAGGCGTTATGCCCCAGACCGTAGAGCATCTGGATATTCTGTCTCTCTTGGGTGTCCAAGGCGGCTTGGTGGTGTTGACCAAGGCGGAATTGGTAGATGATGACTGGTTGGAATTTGTTCGGAGACAGGCGTTGGAGCTGACCGAGGGCACCTTTTTAGAGGGTGCGCCCATTCTGTCAGTCTCCGCCGTCACCGGTCAGGGAATCCCGGAACTGCGGGACGCCCTGTACCGCTTGGTACAGGAGGCGCGGGAAAAAAGCGCGCTGGCACCCTTCCGGCTTCCCATTGACCGGGTCTTTTCCGTGGACGGCTTCGGCACCGTAGTCACCGGCACCCTTACTGAAGGGGCTGTCCGGGTGGGGGACGCAGTGGAGCTGGTTCCCTCCGGGCTGCAAAGCCGGGTGCGGACCTTGCAGGTCCACAGCGAAAGCGTGGACGCCGCCTACGCCGGTCAGCGGGCGGCCCTCAACTTGACAAATCTGCAAAAAACAGAGGTCCACCGGGGGGATGCGGCGGTAAGACCCGGCAGCGTCCGGCCTTCCCGGATGCTGGATGTGCGGCTCCGGTGTCTGAGAAACGCCAAACGCACGGTTTTGAACGGCTCCCAGATCCATCTGTACCACGGGACCTCCGTTCATTTGGCAAAGGCGGTGTTGCTGGACCGGGACGAGCTGCGCCCCGGAGAAAGCTGCCTTGCCCAGCTGCGGCTGACGGAGCCGATGGCCGTCAAACAGGGGGATCGGTTTGTCATTCGATTTTACTCTCCAGTGGAGACCATCGGCGGCGGCAAGGTGCTGGACCCCCGGCCCCTTCGCCACAAACGGCATGACCCGGTGGTGCTGGACAACCTAATTCTCCGGGAACAGGGCTCCGGCAGTCAACGGCTGCTGCAAGCTGCGGAGGAATTCGGCGTTTCACTGCCGGATAGCAGCCAGTTGGCGGAGCGTTCCGGTCTGGACACTGGTACTGCTGTATCCTTGCTGGCAGACCTGCTGAATCAGGGAATGCTGGCGGAGCCGCTGTCAGGCCGCTACGCGGCGGCCTCGGCGCTGGACACCCTCTGGGACCGCTGCCGGGAATTGCTGTCCGCCTACCACCAAAAGCACCCCCTTCACGCCGGGATGCCCGCCGCTGAGCTGCGGCAAAAGCTGTTCCGGCAGATCACTCCCGCTGAGGGCGATGCGCTTTTGGAGGTTTTTCGGGCGGAGGGGCGGATGAAACGCGCCGAAAACCATTGGGCGCTGGCAGAGTTTTCCATTCGGCTCACCAAGCGGCAGACCGCCCTCCGGGACGCGCTGTTGGAGCGTTTCCTCCGGGGTGGCCCGGAGCCGGACACCGTCGAAGCGGTGCTGGACAGTATTCCTCCGGAGCGCCGGGAGGAGGCTCGTCAGGTGCTGGAAAGCCTGCTCACCGGCGGAGAGCTGGTACGGCTGTCACCGGAGCTGTGCTGGCACCGGGAGGTGTTCCAAAAGGGGCTGGATATCTTGCGGACGCTGTGTGCTGACCACGGCGCTGTCACGCTGGCAGAGGTCCGGGACGCTTTAGACACCACCCGGAAATACGCTTTGCTGTTTTTAGAAGCCTGCGACCGACGGCAGATCACGGTTCGAGAGGGCGACTGCCGCCGCCTGAAGCTCAAATTTCATGACTGACATACCGCCGGAGCGTTGCTCCGCTTCGGCGGTGGTCAGCATCGAAGAAAACATGGGAGCAGATAGGTGCTGGTGTGCCTCCCGGTCTTCAAAACCGGTGCGGACGGCGAACAGCCGCCTGGATGAGTTCGATCCTCATATGCCCCCGCCAAAAGCAACCCGCCGTATGGAATCCATACGGCGGGTTGCTTTATTGTTTACGCCGTTTCCGGCCGAATCAGTTAAAAAAGCGGTGGGCTGAGCCCACCGCTTTTTAATAAGCTTTTTAGTCCCGGACCTTGTCGAACACGTCCGTAATGCTCTTGTCAGGCGCGGGGGTAGCCAGAGAGACCACCACCAGCACGATGCAGTTGACGATGAAAGCAGGCATCAGCTCATAGATGTCCCAGATGCCGCCCAGAGGCCGGACGCAGAACTTCCATGCGAAGATCATCAGACCGCCGGCCACCAGACCTGCCAGCACACCCTGACGGTTGCTGCGTCTCCAGAAAAGGGCGAACAGCACAGCGGGGCCAAAGGTTGCGCCGAAGCCGGCCCATGCGAAGGAGACGATCTTGAACACGTTGCTGTTGGGGTCCGCCGCCAGGAAGATGGCGATAAACGCGATCACCACCACCGTCAGACGGGCGGCCAGCATATTCTGCTTGGAAGTCAGCTTGACGCCGAACACATCCTGCAATACGTTTTCAGAAAACGCGGAGGCTGCCGCCAAAAGCTGAGAGTCCGCCGTGGACATGGTAGCCGCCAGAATGCCCGCCAGAATGCAGCCAGCCACAATGGCAGGCAGCAAACCGTAAGAGGAAAGCAGGTCAGACAGCCGGACAATGACCGTCTCCGTGGCGCTGCCCTCCAGCATGGGGATGCGCCCCACATTGGACACGGCATGGCCCACGATGCCGATAAACACGGCCACGGCCATGGAGATCACCACCCAGATGGAAGCGATCCGGCGGGAGAGCTTCAGCTCATCCTCGTGCCGGATGGCCATAAAGCGCACCAGAATATGGGGCATACCGAAGTAGCCAAGGCCCCACGCCAGCATGGAAACAATGCGGATCAAACCGTAAGGCTCCGCCTGTCCGGAGGCGGCGTTATAGGTCTGACCAAAGCTCAGAAAACCGGGAAGGCTGCTGGCATGAGCCAGAACAGCATCCATACCGCCGGCCTGCACAATGCCGAACACCACGATGATGCACAGGGCGACGGTCATAATCACAGACTGGATCAGGTCCATAGTGGCGACGGCGCTGAAGCCGCCCACGGAAGTATAGCTGATGATGACAATGGCGCCCACGATCACAGAAAGCATGTAATTCCAGCCGAACAGGCTGTTGAACAGCTTGCCGATCGCCGCCAGACCGGAGGCCACATAGGGCACGAAGAACACCAGGATGATGAGAGAGGCGATACCCATAATGATGGGCTTTTTCTCCCCGTAGCGCTTGGAGATAAAGCTGGGGATGGTGATGGCGTCCAACTCCACGCTGTAACGCCGCAGGCGGCGGGCCACCAGCAGGAAATTCAGGTAGGTGCCGATGGCAAGGCCGATGGCGGTCCAGCTGGCGTCCGCCACGCCGCTGAGATAGGCGAGGCCGGGGATACCCATAAGCAGATAGCTGCTCATATCGCTGGCTTCCGCGCTCATGGCCGTGACCAGGGGGCCCATGCCCCGGCCGCCGAGATAAAAGCCTTCAGCGCTCTTCTTGCTTCGTTTACCGATCATCACGCCGGTGAAAATCACCAGACAGAGATACAAAATGATCGTTGTCATGATCGCGATCTGTGCGGATGTCATACAATACTCTCTCCTTTAACACTTCAATGCTTGGTATCATACCACAACGCAAACAAGAATGAAATACAGAACGCCGTATAGAATTAATTCTATACGGCGTTTCTTGTGATATCATGTTTCTCTTTGTATTTCAACAGTTTTATACTGTACAGAAAGATGGAATACTTGAAAAACAAAAAAAAGATTTATTCTCTGACTCGGAAACTCTCCAAAAACAGGGGCGTCATCTTCTCCGCGTAGGCCACCAGAGAGTAGTCCCCGCCGCACAGGCACCAGTCGTAAAGCTGTGCCCGTTCCCACATGGCGAAGGCCCGGACGATCTCCTCCTGAGCCAGACCGGGGCGGAATTCGCCCCGCTCCGCACCCTGACGGACGATCTTTTTCAGCAAGCGGAAGTAGACCCGGCTCCGGTCCAGCAGGTGCTTTTCTCCTCGCGCCAGCAATTGGGTGGACAGCAGACGGGTCAGCAGGTCGATGGACACGCTGGACTCGATCATCACATACAGCTCATGGTTGATATAGGCCAGCGTCTCGATGGCACCCTTCTCCGGGTTCAGCGTGGGCATCAGGTCCTCGTATTTTTCGTCGAACACATAGGCCAAGGTGCCCATCAGGGCGTCCTTGCCGTCAAAATAATGGTAGAAGGAGCCTTTGGAGGTGCCGGATTCAAAAACGATATCCTCTACCGTGGTGCCGTCATATCCCTGCTCATAAAAGAGCTTCCAAGCGGCGGAGATGATCCGTCCCCGGGTATTGCGGCTGTTTCGTTTTGCCATGGCGTTGTCCTCCCTGCAATGTAGCTGTGAAAATTTTACAATGAAACCCGGCAAAAAGCAAGGGCCGGGGCCGGAACGGTCCGCTTTTGGGCAGATGTTTACACTTTACCCATTGAACCCGGCGGTTCCGCACCGTATAATAGAGAAAAACGAACGATCACCGGGAGAACCCTCCCGCAGCCATATTTGAAAGGAGAATTCTATGGAAACCATGCTGAACGTCACCGTGAACGGCACGATACACCAGTATCCCTACGGAACCACTTACCGCGCCATCGCCGCGGAATTTCAGGAGAACTATCCCCACCAGATCCTGCTGGTGAACCGGGACGGCAAGCTCCGGGAGCTGCAAAAGACCGTGAAGCGGGACTGCTCCCTCTCCATGGTCACCGCCGCCGACAAGCCGGGCCGCCAGACCTATGAGCGCAGCGCCATTCTTCTGATGCTCAAGGCATTTTATGACGTGGTAGGCCGGGAGCAGGTGGAGCACGTCCGGGTGGAATTTTCCCTGAGCAATGCTCTGTTCTGCCGGGCCAGAGGCAGCTTCACGTTGGATAACACCCTGCTGCACCGGATCGAGGACCGGATGCGGGAGCTGGTCCGTCAGGTTCTGCCCATCGAAAAGCAGTCTGTGGATATCGAAGACGCCGCGGCCTTTTTGACAGAAAACGGCATGGAGGATAAGGCCCGGCTCCTGAAATACCGCATCAGCTCCCGGGTCAATCTTTACACGTTGGACGGCTTCACTGACTATTTCTACGGCTACATGGTACCGGACACCGGTTATCTTCAGTGGTTTGCTCTGGAGCTGTTTGAGGATGGCTTCATCCTCCGCCTGCCGTCGCTGGAGGAACCGGAGCAGGTAGGTAAGTTCACGCCCTCTATGAAGGTGTTTCAGGCCATGCATGACGCCGAGGATCGCTCCGCCGCCATGTATATCTCCAACGTAGGGGAGATGGATGACATGATTGCTGAAGGCAACGCCACCCAGTTGATTTTGGCCCACGAAGCCCTGATGGAAAAGCGAGTGGGTGACATTGCCGAGGAGATCGCCCGGCGGAAGGACGTCCGCTTCGTGATGATCGCCGGTCCCTCCTCCTCTGGCAAAACCACCTTCTCTCACCGGCTGTCCACTCAACTGATGGCCTGCGGCCTGCGGCCCCATCCCATCGCCACAGACAACTACTTCCGCAACCGGGAGGACACCCCCAGAGATGCCAACGGCCAGTACGATTTTGAGGGACTGGGCGCTATGGACGTGGAGCAGTTCAACAGCGATATGAGCCGTCTGCTGAAGGGCGAAACGGTGGATATGCCCACCTTCAACTTCAAAAAGGGCGTCCGGGAATACAACGGTGAAAAGCTGACGCTGGGAGACGGCGACGTACTGGTGATTGAGGGCATCCACTGCCTGAACGACGAATTTTCCCACTCTCTGCCTAAGGAGAGCAAGTACAAAATTTACATCAGCTGCCTGACCACCCTGAATATCGACGATCACAACCGCATTCCCACCACCGACGCCCGGCTGCTCCGCCGCATTGAACGGGACGCCCGGACCCGGGGCTACGGTGCTCAGGCCACCATCAAAATGTGGCCCTCCGTCCGCCGGGGCGAGGAACAGAACATCTTCCCCTATCAGGACAGCGCCGATACGGTGTTCAACTCCTCCCTCATTTACGAAACTGCCCTGCTGAAGCCCTATGTGCAGCCGCTGCTGTTCGGCGTCCCCCGGGGCAGCGACGAATATCTGGAAGCCAAGCGGCTCCTGAAATTCCTGGACTACTTCCTGCCAGTCCCGGCAGATGACGTACCCCAGACCTCCCTGATGCGGGAATTTGTAGGCGGCGGCATTTACAAGACGTGATCTCCATTTGCAGACAACTCCATCCGATCCCTGGCGGACACACTCTGTGTCCGCCGGGTTTTTCTGCTGGAAACCCGGATTTTTTTAAATTTCCTCTTGACAATGGAAATGCGCCGCCGTATAATCCCATTAACCTACTTGATTGGTTATATTTATTCGCTCAGAAAAGAGGATTTCCATGAACCGTATGACACCAGGCTTCCGATGTTGTCAGGAATGATCCGTTTTCCATTTCTCAATAAATCATTCTACAACATAAAAAGGAGATCATCTTATGTCTCGTATCTATACCGCCGCCGATCAGTTGATCGGCCATACCCCCTTGCTGGAGCTGACCCATCTGGAACAAGAATTTGGTCTGAAGGCCAGAATCGTGGCCAAGGTGGAATATTTCAATCCCGCCGGCAGCGTGAAGGACCGCATTGCCAAGGCTATGATCGATGACGCTGAGGCCAAGGGCCTTTTGAAGCCCGGTTCTGTCATCATTGAGCCCACCAGCGGCAACACTGGCATCGGTCTGGCCTCCGTAGCCGCCGCCCGGGGCTACCGGATCATCATCGTCATGCCGGAAACCATGAGCGTGGAGCGCCGTCAGATCATGAAAGCCTACGGCGCGGAGCTGGTTCTCTCCGAAGGCTCCCAGGGCATGAAGGGCGCCATTGCCAAGGCCGACGAGCTGGCAAGGGAGATCCCAAACAGCTTCATTCCCGGTCAGTTCGTAAATCCTGCCAACCCCAAGGCCCACTTTGAGACCACCGGCCCGGAGATCTGGGCGGATACGGACGGTCAGGTGGATGCGTTCGTAGCCGGCGTAGGCACTGGCGGCACCCTTACCGGCGTGGGGCAGTTCCTTAAAAGCAAAAATCCCGCCGTAAAGGTGGTGGCCGTGGAGCCTAAGAGCTCCCCCGTCCTCAGCGAGGGCCACGGCGGCGCTCACAAGATCCAGGGTATCGGCGCAGGCTTTGTCCCCGACGTACTGGACACCAAGGTGTATGACGAGATCATCCCCGTGGAAAATGAGGACGCTTTCGCCACCGGCAAGCTGATCGGCAAACGGGAGGGCGTGCTGGTGGGCATCTCCTCCGGCGCCGCTGTATGGGCTGCTGTACAACTGGCCAAACGGCCGGAATTTGAAGGCAAGACCATTGCCGTTCTTCTGCCAGATACCGGCGACCGCTATCTCTCCACTCCGCTGTTTCAGGATTGATTTTTCTTCTCTTTTCCTTTTTCTTCTCTGATCCTCTCTCTTAAATAATGGATAAGCGCCGCGGCTGAGCCGCGGCGCTTCTCTATATATCGGCAAAAAATACCGGCGGTTCGATGACCGCCGGTATCGTTTATTCGCTGATGTCGCGGGTGGCATAGGCGTTCAGGTCCATGCCCGCCGTATGGCCCGCCAGATATTCGTAATACCCCTGTGCACCGATCATGGCACCGTTGTCGCCGCACCACCGCAGCGGCGGCAGATACAACCGGCAGCCGACTTTTTCGCAGGCCCGCTCCAGGTCCGCCCGGATGACGGAGTTGGCCGCCACGCCGCCGGCGGCGACGATGGCGGTGCGGCCAGACTGCTTTGCGGCTTCCACGACGCGGGGGACCAGCGTATCGCTGACAGCCTGGGCGAAGTCCCGGGCCAGCGCCGGGGCATCCAGCGGCTCACCCACCTGCTCGGCGTGATGGGCCAGATTCACCACAGCCGTTTTCAGGCCGGAAAAGCTCATATCCAGCGGGGCACCCTCCACATGGGAATGGGGCAGGGTGTAGACACCGCCCCTGGACTGCTGGGCCAGCTTGTCCATGGGCGCGCCGCCGGGGTAGGGAAGTCCCAACACTCGGGCCGCCTTGTCAAAGCATTCCCCCGCCGCATCGTCCCGGGTCGCGCCCAAAATTTCCAGATCCGTATAATCCCGGACGTCCACGATCATGGTGTTGCCCCCGGAGATGGCCAGCGCCAGGAAGGGTGGCTCCAGCTCCGGGAAGGCCAGATAGTTGGCGGCGATATGGCCCCGGACATGGTGCACCGGGATCAGAGGCACCCCAAGGCCGTAGGCCACGGATTTGGCAAAGCTCAAGCCCACCAGTACGGCCCCGATGAGACCGGGGGCGTAGGTGACGGCCACGGCGTCAATGTCTTGCCGGGTGCAGCCGGCGTCCGCCAAGGCTTTTTCTGTCAGGGCCGCGATCACTTCAACATGCTTGCGGGAGGCCAGCTCCGGTACCACGCCGCCGTACAGGGCGTGGAGGTCCGCCTGAGAGGCAATGGCATCGGACAACACCCGCCGTCCGTCCTCCACCACTGCCACGGCGGTCTCGTCGCAGGAGGATTCAAAGGCTAAAATCTTCATAGCAATGCTTCTTTCTCCAAAAGATCGGCGTTCTCCGCCTTACTGCTGCCAGGGCACCTTTGGCCCCGGCGCCGCCTTGGGATCAAAGGGGATGCGGACATACTTGTGGTACTTGTCCGCAGAAAATGTATTCTCGTAAACGAACCGGTGTTCTTTCATCAGGGCGGCGTCATCCACCGGGCCGCCGGCGAGATACAGGGTCTTGTAGTGGACGCCGAACATCTCCGTATCATACCCGGCGGTCCGCAGACCGCACCGGGCATAGAACCCCAACCGCCGCCGGGCCATCTCCGGGTCCGGCGCGTCCTCCGGAGCTTCCGACTCACCGAAGATCACCGTGTCCGCCTCCCGCTCCCGCAGCTTCTCCAGGATGGATGCACCGACGCCGCCGTTGCGGCGGATACTGGAAACGCACAGGTAATCCAGCAGTGCCCAGCCGGGATGTCCCAGCCAGAGGAATGCTTCGCCTACGATATTGTCTCCGTCAAACAGGCAGTAGGGCTTGTACCAGCCCTCCGCCCAACTCTTCTCAATATTCCGCAGGGGTTTTAATTCCGCTGTGGGAAACGCTTCCTTCAGGTCCCGGTCATAAATCGTCCTCAGTTGTTCAACTGACGGGATTCTCAGTTCCATGCTGTTCAAACTCCCTTGTCATAATGATGGCATCCTCCCGGGGATGCTCATAGTAATTCTTGCGCCGGCCCACGCCCCGGAAGCCCCGGCTGCCGTACAGGGCGATGGCGGGGTAGTTGGAAGCCCGGACTTCCAGCGTCAGAAACGCCAGATGGTTGGCCTGAGCAAAGTCAAGAAACACTTGCAGCAGCTTTCCGGCAACCCCCTGCTTCCGGCAGTCCGGTCGAACGGCCACGTTGGTGATATAACCCTCGTCCAGCACCGCCTGCAAACCGGCGTAGCCCGCTACCTTATCGTTGTCATCCAGCGCCACAAGGAATGCGGACAGGTAGTTGTCCAGTTCCTCCGCCAGCATATTCCGGCTCCATGGCGTAGAAAAGCAGATCCGTTCCAGCTCCGCCACTTCATCCAGATGGTCCGCCGTCATGGGCACGATGCGGACGTGCAGTCCCTTTTCTTCCATATGTCAAAACTCCTTTTTATCCCTTGGCTTCCAGCCAGTTGCGGCCCCAGTGGGCCTCCGCCGTCAGGGGGACGGACAGGTGGGCCACCTGCTCCATTTCCTCCTCCAGCAGCTTCGCCGCTGCTGCCGCCTGGTCCTCCGGGCACTCCACGATCAGTTCATCGTGGACCTGCAAAACCAGCTTTGCCTCCGGCAGTTCCTTTTTCAGCCGTTTCTCCACAGCCACCATAGCCAGCTTCATAATGTCCGCCGCCGTGCCCTGAATGGGCATATTCAGCGCCACCCGCTCCCCGAAGGAGCGCATATTGAAATTGGAGGAGCGGATCTCCGGCAGCTCCCGCCGCCGGTGGAACAGTGTTTCCACATACCCCTGCTCCTTGGCCTTTGCCACCACATCATCCATATACTTCCGCACACCGGGGAAGGTGGCGAAATAGGCCTCCATATACGCCTTGGCCTCCGCCATCGTCACGCCGATGTCCTGACTGAGGGAAAAGGCGGAAATGCCGTAGACAATGCCGAAGTTCACGGCCTTCGCCCGGCGGCGCATCTCGTGGGTCACATCGCCGGGGGCCACATGGAACACCTGGGCCGCCGTGGCGGTGTGGATGTCCGCTCCGGTGGTAAACGCCGCCCGCATGGCCTCGTCCCCGGAGATGTGGGCCAGCAGCCGCAGCTCGATCTGAGAGTAGTCCGCGTCCACTAAGACGCAGCCCTCCGCCGGAATAAACATCCGGCGAATTTCGCTGCCAAGGTCCGTCCGGGTGGGGATATTCTGCAAATTCGGCTCCGTGGAGCTGAGCCGCCCGGTGGCGGTAACGGTCATCTGGAACCGGGTACGGATGCGCCCATCCGGGTCCATGGCCTTCAAAAGGCCCTCGGCGTAGGTGGACTTCAGCTTTGCGTACTGCCGGTATTCCAGCACCGCCCCCACGATGGGGGCCTCGTAGCGCAACTTTTCCAGCACATCGGCATTGGTGGACCAGCCGGTTTTCGTTTTCTTGCCGTGGGGCAGGCCCAGCTTGCCGAATAAAATTTCTCCCAGCTGCTTGGGGGAGTTGATGTTGAATTCCTCCCCGGCCATGTTGTAAATGTCCTGTTCCAGAGCGGCGGCCTTTTCGGAGAGCATCTCCCCGAAGGACACCAGCGCCCCCTTGTCCACCCGGCAGCCAGCCAGTTCCATTTCCGCCAGCACCCGGCACAGCGGCAGCTCCACCGTGGCGTACAGATCCCAGAGGTCCAGCTCCTTCAACTTGGGGGCCAGCACTCCGTACAGGGCGTCCACGGCGCTGGTGTAGCTGTGGAAGGCAGCCTCCGCCGCCGTCACATCCCCCAGCAAGGAGAAGGCATCCGGTTCCAGATGGACCGGCTTCACCAGTTCCGTTTGGAAATACCCAGCGAACAGCTGACCGATTTCATATTTGCCGCTGGTGGCGTCCACCAGATAGGCGGCCAGAGCGGTGTCGAACATGAAGCCCTCTGCGTTCAGGCCGTTTTCCAGCAGCGTCCGCATGAGGTCCTTGACGTTATGGCTCACTTTTTTAATGTCGGCGGCGAACAGGGCGTTCAGCAGCGCGTTCCAGTCACCGGTGTAGCGCTCGAAGAAAAATTCCGCCGACAGGGCGGTATCCGCCCCGGTATCGCAGTCCGCAATGACCCCGGAGAGGTCCGGCAGGGCCAGCACCGTCACATGATCCGCCTTACGGAACAGTTCCAGCACCTCCCGGGCACGGGATTCCTCCGTGATCCGCTCCGCCGTCACGGTGACGTCCGGCGCGGCATCCGCCGGAGCCGTTTCCTCTGGACGCAGGCCCATTTTTTCAATCAGCTTGGAAAATTCCAGCTTCAAAAACAGGGGATACGCCGCCGGTGTCGGCTCCTGCACCCGGTTTTCCGCCGGGTCGAAGGACAGCGGCGCATCAGTGACAATAGTGGCCAGCCAGTAGGAATGGCGGGCTGCGTCCTCTCCCGCCGTCAGCTTTTTGATGGCGGCAGGCTTGGCATCGATATCCGGAAGCTTTTCATAAATGGCATCCACGCTGCCATATTTTTGAATAAGATCCATAGCGGTCTTTTCACCCACCCCCGGTACGCCGGGGATATTGTCGGAGGTGTCTCCCATGAGGGCCTTCAGGTCGATCATGTGGATGGGTTCAAAGCCGTACTGCTCCCGGAAGGTCTCCGGGGTCATGTCCTTGGTGGTGGTCTGGCCCATACGGGTGGACACCAGTTTCACCTTCGTATGGTCGGTGATAAGCTGGAGGGAATCCTTATCTCCCGTCACCACTACGCAGTCCCAGCCCGCCGCCTCGCATTTCCGGGAAATGGTGCCGATCAGGTCATCGGCCTCCCACCCCTCCATTTCATAGCGGGGGATGTTCAGGGTATCCAGCACCTCTTTCAGCACCGGCACCTGCATCCGCAATTCCTCCGGCATGGGCTTCCGGGTGGCCTTGTACGCCTCGTCCGCCTTGTGACGGAAGGTAGGGGCGTGGAGGTCGAAGGTGACGCACAGGGCATCCGGCCGTTCTTCCTCTTTCAGGCGCAGCAACGTGGTGAGAAAGCCGAACACGGCGTGGGTGTACAGCCCTTCCCGGTTAGTCAGGGGGCGGATGCCGTAATAGGCCCGGTTGATGATGGAGTTGCCGTCAATGACCATGCACTTCATGGAAAAACCTCCGGATTTTTTTGACATAGTTAAGTTTATTATAGCCTCTTTTCCGCTGTTTCGCAATGGATTTCCCGCGAAAATCCGGTTGAGACGCCCGGTTTCCCCCGCCTGTCAAATTCTGCCGAAAATCCGGATAAAATTTCGGCGGGAAACCGCCGTCTCTTCTATGGACAAATCAGTTTTTTTCAAGTATACTGCTCCCAAGAACAACAGATATTACATTTCGTTATGTCTGCTATAAGCAATTCCGATTTCTGTTAAATTTATAGAAGGAGTGGTACTATGCCGGAAAGCTATGCTGGAAAGATCAACCGAAAGCTGCTGAAAAAGCAGCGGATCATCGCGGCCGCCGCCGGGCGGGAGCCTGCGGATCTGGTGCTGAAAAACGCCACCTTTGTCAACGTGTTCTCCAATGAACTGTCCACCATGGACATTGCCGTGGCGGAAGGTCTGATCGTGGGCATGGGAAGCTATCAAGGCCGGTCTGAGGTGGACTGCACCGGCAAGATCGTTCTCCCCGGTTTCCTGGATGCCCACATTCATCTGGAAAGCTCTTTAGTCAGCCCCACGGAGTTCGTGAAGGCCGTCCTGCCTCACGGAACCACCACGGTGGTAACGGATCCCCACGAGATCGCTAACGTCATGGGCACCGATGGCATCGAGTATATGCTGCAGGCCACAGAGGACCTGCCGGTGGACGTGCGGTTCATGCTGCCCTCCTGCGTCCCCGCCACGCCGCTGGACGAGTCCGGGGCCATTCTGGACTATCGGGCCATCGACAGCTTCTATGACCATCCCCGGGTGCAGGGCCTTGCGGAGATGATGAATTTCGTGGGCGCCATCAACGGCGACGAGCAGACCGTGGAGAAGATCGTGGCGGCACAGGCCCACCACAAAAAGATCGACGGCCACGCCCCGGACCTTCAGGGCAACGACCTCAACGCCTACATCGCCGCCGGCGTCTACTCCGACCACGAGTGCCATGATGTGAAGGACGCCATCGCCAAGCTGGAGCGGGGCCAGTTCATCATGATCCGGGAGGGTACCGCCGCCCGGAATCTGGAGGCATTGATGCCCCTGCTTACTGGCAAGTACGCCGACCGCTGTATGTTCTGCACCGACGATAAGCACCCCAATGACCTGCTGGAAAAGGGCCACATCGACTACATTGTAAAGAAAGCCATCTCTCTGGGTGCCGACCCCATCACCGCAGTCAAGGTGGCCTGCCACAACGCCGCCCGGTACTTCCTGCTGAACAATCGGGGCGGCATTTCCCCCGGCTATCTGGCAGACTTCGTCATCATTGACAATTTCCAGAACTTCAACATCGAGCAGGTCTACAAGAAGGGCGTTCTCATGGTGGATCACGGCGAGATCCAGGATTTCCCATCCCCGGAGATCGAGCCGTATCTGGTGGAGCGGGCTCACAAGACCTTCCATGTGGCGGCCCTCACCGCCGAGGACTTCGTCGAGAAGCGTCCCCGGGGCATCATCGGTATGGTGGACGGCGAGATCACCACGGTGGACGCCGGGTACTCTGACCGTATCGATGTGGAATATGATGTGCTGAAGATTGCCGTTGTGGAACGGCACAAGAACACCCATCACATCGGCATCGGCTACATTCAGGGCTACGGCCTGAAATCCGGCGCGGTAGCCACCTCCATCTCCCACGATTCCCACAACATCATCGTGGTGGGCACCAACGAGACGGATATGGCCGCCGCCGTCAACCGGGTAGTGGAGCTGAACGGCGGCATCGTGGTGTGGGACGGTGGTCAGCCCGTGGCGGAGGTGCCTCTGGCCATCGCCGGCATCATGAGCGACGAGCCGCTGGTCACGGTGAACGAAAAGCTGGAAACCGCCAAGGATGCCGCCCACAAGCTGGGCGTGAACCCCGGCATCGATCCCTTCATGACTCTGAGCTTCATGGCCCTGCCGGTGATTCCCTCCCTCCGCATCACCACCCGGGGCGTGTTCGATGTGACCACCCAGAGCTACGTTTAAATAGTCATATAAAAACCGGCTTCCGTAAAACGGAAGCCGGTTTTTATGTATATGAAGCACCCTCCTGTCCCGTATCACCGGTAGAACCGATGGCAGCCGATGGTCTGCTGATAGGGTCGGTTGGCGTTGATCCACGTCCCCTGCGATAGAGCCGGGGCGTAGAAATACAGGGCGGAGCCGACAACATTTTCCCCGTCCAGCGCCCGCTTGGCGGCCTCCACCGACTGTGAGGTAGGCGGCAGATAGACCCGCCCGTTGCTCACTGGCTCAAACTGCACTGCGTCCTTCCGGTCGAAAATGACGCCCTCCACGGTATTGGGAAAGCTGCTGCTCCTGACCCGGTTCAGGATCACGTTGCCCACGGCGATCTGCCCGGACATTGACTCCGCGCCGCTTTCGGCGCAGATGATCCGGGACAGCCAGTACAATTCCCCGGCATCGTAGGCCGCACCGGGAGAGGTCACAGTCGCCCCCCTCAGATACGGGTCCCACTCTACCTGGCAGCCAAGGGCCTCCCCCACCAGCCGCAGAGGGACATAGGTAACGCCGTTTTCCACCGTGACCCGCCCTCGGACAGTTTTTTCGTCGACGGTGACGGTATCCGCCGCCGGGTCCGCCCAAAGGTGGGTGTCATCAGAGGCAGCTGCGGCCCGGCCCGTGGCTTCGTCCCACCAGACGTCCCACGCCCCCATCGTATTCAGCAAGGCCCGGAGGGGCACATAGGTCACGCCCCGCTCCACATAGGCGGACACGGTGATAGGATTCCCGTCGATCTGCACCGGTACGCTCCGTCGGGCAGCTCTGGTGGGGACCGTCAGTGCTGCGCAGAGGACCGCAGCGGTCAGCAGGCGCTTGCAGGCTCGTCGTTTCATGATTGTTCCGTCCTTTCCTTTTTGTAACCGTTTTGTAACTTTATTGTAGCGGAACCCACCAACAGGAAACAACCCTCAATATCTGGAAACTACGGCAGAGAATTCCAACCGGGCGCGCAGGACTGTGTTTCCACCGCCGCCGAACGTTGACTTTTCTCCCCGGCGGGGCTACAATAAGGACCATCAAATAGTTCATGCAAAGGAGCTGTTTTTATGCTGTTTTCCGACCGTCCCCGCACCCACTATGAAAAAACGCTGGCCCACGAGGTCATCTGCCAGCTGCGCTTTCCCACCATTCTCTCCATCAACAATGTGGAGCCTGCCGATTTTCAGGAGCATATCCGGGAGGATTTTCCCCAGTACGCCCGGAAGCAGGACGTTCTGCCTCCCCAGATCGTCAACGGTAAGCCAGAGCCTCAGCCTCCCGTCACCAACTACCACTTCCTCTCTCAGGACGGCAGATGGAAGCTGAATCTCACCAAGGACTTCATCGCTCTGTCCACGCTGTCCTACCCCGGCTGGGAGGAATTTGCCCGGATGCTGGATAAGCCTCTGGCGGCGTTCATCCAGTTCTACAAGCCCGCCTATTTTCAGAGGGTGGGTCTGCGGTATCTCAACATCGTCTCCCGCACCGCCCTTGATCTGGAGGATGTCTCCTGGCGGGAGCTGTTCACTCCGGCCTATTTAGGCCCCATGGCAGAGGAAGATCTGGCGGAGGACCGGGTCGTCAACTGCGGCTGCGACACGCAGTTCAAGCTGGATTCCAGCTGCACCGCCAAGATCCACGCCGGTATCGGCCGCTTGAAGACCAACATTCCCCACGCGCCTCAGGACCCGGAGGTGAAGTTCATTTTCGACATGGACCTCTCCATGGGCGGCAACACCGCCTGCGGTCTGGCCGCCGCCGCGCTGGAAACCCTCCACGGTCACTCCTCCCGGGTATTCGAGGGGGCCATCACCGACCGTCTGCGGGATGCCATGGGCCGGTAAGCCGCTTCCGTGTTTTTGACAGAAAAACGATTTGATCCTCTGCTGTTCTTCCCGGAACAGCAGAGGATCTTCTCTCGTCATTTTTTGCAGGAACAGCCCGTAAAACTTTCATATTTGTTTAAAAATACACTGGACGGCTGAACTGTGATTTGATAAGATAAAGCATAAAATTTCCTCCGGCACAGAGAATTTGAAAGGAGCCTATCCCATGCTGAACAATGAATACTGCAAGCGCGTCTATGAGCAGATCCTGGCCCGTGACCCGGATCAGAAGGAGTTTCATCAGGCGGTCTATGAAGTTCTGGAGGGTCTGGAGCCCATGGTGGAACGCCGCCCCGAGTTGGAGAAGAACGGCATTCTGGAACGGTTCGTGGAGCCGGAGCGTGTTGTCACCTTCCGGGTGCCCTGGACCGACGATGCCGGTCAGGTCCATGTGAACCGGGGTTACCGGGTACAGTTCAACTCCGCCATCGGCCCCTACAAGGGCGGCCTGCGGTTCCACCCCACGGTGAACCTGTCCATCCTGAAATTTCTGGGCTTTGAGCAGATCCTGAAGAACAGCCTCACCGGCCTACCCATCGGCGGCGGCAAGGGCGGCAGCGACTTTGACCCCAAGGGCAAATCTGACGCCGAGGTCATGCGCTTCTGCCAGAGCTTTATGTCGGAGCTGTACCGCCACATCGGCCAGTTTACCGATGTGCCCGCCGGTGATATCGGCGTGGGTGCCCGGGAGATCGGCTATCTCTTCGGCCAGTACAAGCGGCTGAAAAACGCCAGCGAGGCCGCTGTGCTCACCGGCAAGGGCCTGACCTTCGGCGGTTCTCTCACCCGGACCGAGGCCACCGGCTACGGCCTGTGCTACCTCACCGCCGAAATGCTCAAGACCCTGAAAAATGACAGCTTTTCCGGCAAGACCGTGGTAATCTCCGGCAGCGGCAACGTGGCTATCTTCGCTTGTGAGAAGGCCACGGAGCTGGGTGCCAAAGTGGTGGCCATGAGCGATTCCAACGGCTATATCCACGATCCCGACGGCATCAAGCTGGATATCATCAAGGACATCAAGCTGGTGAAGCGGGGCCGCATCAAGGAATACGCCGCTCAGGTCCCCGGCAGCACCTATACCGAGGGCTTCCGCGGCATCTGGACCATCCCCTGCGACATCGCCCTGCCCTGCGCCACTCAGAATGAGATCACCGCCGCTGAGGCGGAGGAGATCGTCAAGGGCGGCGCCATGGCGGTGGCCGAAGGCGCCAATATGCCCTCCACTCCCGAGGCCATCGCCATCTTCCAGAAGGCCGGTCTGCTGTTCGCTCCGGCCAAGGCAGCCAATGCCGGCGGCGTGGCAGTCAGTGCGCTGGAGATGAGTCAGAACTCCATGCGCTACTCCTGGACCTTTGAGGAAGTGGACGCCAAGCTTCAGGGCATCATGGTGAACATCTTCCACAATATCAACAACGCCGCCAAGGAATACGGCATGGAAGGCAATCTGGTGGCCGGTGCCAACCTGGCGGGCTTCAAGAAGGTCTCCGAGGCCATGATCGCACAGGGCGTGGTGTGAGCCCTCGCACCCCTTTAAAAATTTCATCGAAAAAGCCAACTGGGAGAGGACTGTTGTCCTCTCCCGGTTTAGCGTGTCGAAAAGGTCTTTTCGCCCCGCTGAGCAAGTTTTCAGAACTTTATAAAAGTTCTGAAAACTTAGAATTTTAATGACGCAGGACACCCCTCTTGGGTTTCCCGCGCACACCCTTCCTTACCGTCACGGAGAATTTACTACTTTATCGACAATCTCAACCGGGAGTGGCAGCGCCGCTCCCGGTTGGTTTACGATATTCAGTTTCGCCGTTCCCAGCGCCGCAGACGGTTCCCCCGCCAGGTGGAGGGCACGAACAGCAGCAGCATGGGGAAGATCTCCAACCGGCCCGCCAGCATATCAAAGCTCAGCAGCAGCTTGGCCCACGGTGCAAAGGCGGAGAAGTTCCCCGTGGGGCCTACCATGCCTAAGCCGGGACCGATGTTGTTGATACAGGCGCTCAGCGCCGTGAAGGTGGACAGCAGGTCAAAGCCGTTCAGACTCAGCAGCAGCCAGGACACCGCGTACAGCAGCATATATACAGAGAAATAGGCCTGTACGCCCCGGACCTGCTTCTCCGGCATGGCCCGGCCCTCCATCCGCACGTTGACAACGGCGTTGGGGTGGATCATTTTCCGCATATCCATAAAGGCAGCCTTCACCAATGTCACCACACGGGTGACCTTCAGACCGCCGCCGGTGGACCCGGCGCAGCCGCCCACGAACATCAGCAGCACAAGCACCGTCTTGGCATAGCCAGGCCACTGGTCAAAATCCACCGTGGCATAGCCTGTGGTGGTGATGATGGAGGACACCTGGAAAAAGGCGTGGCGCAGAGAAGTCCCCACCGCGCCGTACAGATGGCGGATATTGGCCGCGATGGTAACGGTGGAAAAGGCCACGATGCCCAGATACGCCCATAGCTCCTCGGACTTGGCCACGTCCCGGAAGCGGCGCATCAGCAGGAAGTAATACAGATTGAAATTGATGCCGAAGAGCAGCATGAAAATGCCGATCACAATTTCAAAATAGGGGTTGTTATAAGCTCCCACACTGAGATTCCGGCTGCTGAAGCCGCCGGTGCCCGCACTGCCGAAGGAGTGGATGCAGGCGTCGAACAGCGGCATCCCGCCCGCCAGCAGCAGCACGATCTCAATGACAGTCATCACCAGGTAGATGCCGTAGAGGATTTTGGCGGTGTCGCTCATGCGGCTCACCAGCTTTCCCACCGCGGGTCCAGGCATCTCCGCCCGCAGCATGTGCATCCCGTGGCCATCCCCGCCCATAGGCAGAATGGCCATGACGAACACCAGAACACCCATGCCGCCCACCCAGTGGGTGAAGCTGCGCCAGAACAGAATGCCCCGGTTCAGCGACTCCACCTCCGTCAGGATGGTGGCCCCCGTGGTGGTGAAGCCGGAGACTGTCTCAAAGAAGCAATCTACAAAGCTCTCTATGGAGCCGGAGATGTAAAAGGGCAGCGCACCGAAGAGGGACACGGCAATCCACGCCAGCGCCACTACCGCCAGGCCGTCCCGTGCGAACAGAGACGCCTGCCGCGGCTTTTTGAAGCTCAGCAATCCTCCGCACAGCACTAGCAGCGCCGCAGGGAGCAGATACGGGACAGGGGATTCCCCATATCCCAGAGCCACCGCCATGGGAAGCAGCAGCAGCGCCGCCTCCACCAGCAGGATACGGCCAATGGCAAAGCCGATCATTCGATAATTCACAGAACTTACCTGCCTTCTCACTCTGCAAGGATATCCCGAAGATCCTCCAGCTGGGTGTCCGTGGTCACTACGATCACATCGTCGTGGAGGTGCAGGACATCATTGCCGGAGGGGATGACGATCTGCCCGTTCTGCCGCACGATACCTGCCAGTAGCAGGCCCCGCTTCAGATTCAGATCCCGCAGGGGCACGCCGGCGAAGGAGATGTCCGGCGTCACGCTGAACTCCAGAGCCTCCACCTTCTCATCCACGATGCGGTGCAGCGTTTTCACCTTGGAGGCGGAGGCGTTCTTCATGGCCCGGATATACTGGAGGATCAGCTCTGTGGTCACCGCACCGGTGGACACCACACTGTCGATCAGGCTCTCGGTGGAGACCAGCTCCAGCAGGGACTTGCGGTTGATCTTCGCCACCACCTTACAGCAGTCGCCGGACTGCTTGGCGGCGCTGAGTGCCATGAGGATGTTGGCCTCGTCCAGGCCCGTGATGGCCACGAAGGCGTCCGTCTGGCTGATTCCCTCCTCGCTGAGGAGCTCGCTGTCCGTCCCGTCTCCCACGATCACCAGCGCGCGGGGCAGTTTCTCGCTCATCTCCACGCACCGCTGCTCGTTTTGGTCGATGATCTTTACGGACATGCCCATCTCCAGCAGCTCAGATGCCAGATAGTAGCACATTTTGCTGGCGCCCACGATCATGACCGAAGAGGCCCGGGCCCGGAATACGCCCAGAAGCCGGAAGAACTTCTCCAGTTCCCGGGGTGCGGCGGTGAGATAGATCTTGTCTCCCGCCCGCAAGGTGAAATCGCCGGAGGGAATGATCGTCTCCCCCTGCCGGGCCACGGCGCAGATCAGCACCCGGACCTTGAAATTCCGGTACAGTTCCGAAAGCCGGGTGCCGTCCAGGGCCGTGTGCTCCGCCACCCGGTACTCCACCAGCTCCAGCCGCCCCTTGGAGAAGGACTCCAGCTTCATGGCGGTGGGGAACCGCAGCACACGGGCAATCTCACGGGCCGTTGCCGCCTCCGGATTGATGGCCATGGACAGCCCCAGCTCACTGCGCATAAACCGCAGCTGGCGGCCGTATTCCGGGCTGCGGATACGGGCGATGGTGTGCTGCACACCCATTTTCTTCGCCACAAGGCACGTGAGGATATTAATCTCGTCGCTGGAGGTAGTGGCGATCAGCAGATCGGCCTGCTCCACATCCGCCTCCTTCTGCACATCGTAGCTGGCGCCGTTGCCGCATACGCCCATCACATCATAGATGTTGATGATGTTCTCAACCAGATGTGGATTTTGGTCGATCACTGTGACCCTGTTCTCCACGGCCAGATGGCGCGTCAGGGCCACGCCCACCTTGCCCGCGCCCACAATGACGATCTTCATGCGGTCCTCCATCCTTTCTTCCGCCGGGACAGGTTCCGTTGGGGATCCTCCGGCGCAATCCTCCCACATTATAGCGGATATATCGGCAAAAGCAAATATCTTTTTCGTCAAATCTCCAAAAAATAGGACGCCGTCTTTCCCCCTGCCTCCCCTTGTGGTATGCTGTTCTGCGGAATATGGGCCCCGCCCGGAGAATAAGGAGACGATGAAATGAGCACCCCTGTCAAACTGCGCCTGTACTGTTCCATCTGTGCCCGGAACGACTTCTACATGGACCGCATCCGGGCCGTTGCCGACGGTCTCGGCCTGGACTACACTCTGGAGAAAATCACAGACGACGATGTGATCGACCGGATGGACCTGCTGATGCCCTGCCTGTACGCCTACTGCCCCGGCTGCCGGGTGCTGAACGAACAGGTGACGAGTGAGCATCCGGAGACCCTCTGCACTCCCGCCCTGGAGATCAATGGAACACTCCGGTTCTGGGGCGTCCCCGCCAGCGACGACGCGCTGCGGCAGGCGCTGTCTTCCTTATAATTAAATAGGGTGCGGCTGCCACGTCCCGGAGAAGGCGGGCGTTCTCCAAAATTTTACTTGACAAACCGGCATAAACCGCATAAAATCAACGTGAAATTATTTTAGTTAAATTATTTTAATTAAAATAATTTCATCATTTTTCGACATAAGGAGTACCAATATGGAATTCGAGCAAGTACGTGATATCATCGTGGAGACCCTGGGCTGCGACGCGGAGCAAGTCACAATGGACGCCTCCCTGGCTGACGATCTGGGTGCTGATTCCCTGGCTTCCGTGGAACTGGTGATGGCTCTGGAAGAGGCCACCGGCATCTCCATTGAGGATAGCGCCCTGGCGGAGATGAAGACCGTCGGCGACGTGATGAACTACCTGAACGCCCACAAGCAGTAATCCCTGCCCCGCCGGCGGGCCCGCGCCCTCCGGCGGGTTCACTTTCCGCTGAGAAAGGAATGCGCTATGACCAACCAAGAGTTTTTTGAGATTGTCGCCTGCTTCGACCGCAGCACCGCTCAGACGATGAAGCTGTCCACGCAGGAGTTCACCATAGAGCTGACCCGTGGCGGCGCGTCTGCGCCTGCGGCCAGCGCACCTGCGGCCGCTCCGGCTGCCGCCGCTGCTCCGGTGCCTGCGCCCCAGAGCAGCTCCTCCTCTATTGACGCGCCTCTGGTGGGCACGTTCTACGCGGCGCCCGCCCCGGACCAGGCCCCCTTTGTCCTGCCCGGCGACCGGGTGTCCAAGGGCCAGACCGTCTGCCTGATCGAGGCTATGAAGATGATGAGCGAAGTTCCCGCTCCCTGTGACTGCGTCATTGAGAGCGTGTGCAAGAGCAACGGCGAGCTGGTGGCCTTCGGCGAGCCGCTGTTCCGTTATCGGCCATGCTGAGGCGGGTATTGATCGCCAACCGGGGAGAAATCGCCCTGCGGGTCCTGCGGGCCTGCCGGGAGCTGGGGATCGAGACGGTGGCCGTATACTCCCAGGCGGACGCGGACGCGCTCCATGTCCAGCTGGCGGGACAGGCGGTGTGCATCGGCCCTGCCCGGGCGGCAGACAGCTATTTGAATCAGGATGCTCTTCTGACGGTGGCCAAAGCCACCGGGTGCGACGGCGTCCATCCCGGCTATGGCTTCCTCTCTGAAAACGCCGACTTTGCAGACGCCTGCGCCGCAGCTGGCCTGACCTTCATCGGCCCCTCCGGCGACGCCATCCGCAAGGCCGGCTCCAAATCTGCCGCGCGGGACCTGATGCGCGCCGCCGGCGTGCCCGTGACCCCCGGCTCCGACGGCCCGGTCGCCTCTGTGGAGGAGGCGCTGACCGCGGCAGAGTCCGTAGGCTATCCTGTGCTGCTGAAGGCGTCCGCCGGCGGCGGCGGGCGGGGCATCCGCCGGTGCGACCGGCCGGAGGATCTGTCCGCGGCCTTTGCGGAGGCCAAGGCAGAGGCCCAGGCCTGCTTCGGCAATGACGAGATGTATCTGGAGAAGCTGGTGCTCCGGCCCCGGCACATCGAGTTCCAGGTGCTGGCGGACCGCTACGGCAACGTCATCCATCTGGGGGACCGGGACTGCTCGGTCCAGCGGCGGAACCAGAAGCTCATCGAGGAGGCCCCTGCCCGGTGTTTGACGCCGGAGCTGCGGGAGCGGATGGGCGCCGCCGCCGTAAAGGCGGCCAAAGCCGTTGGCTATGAGAATGCCGGCACAGTGGAGTTCCTGCTGGACCCGGACCGGGAGCATTTCTATTTCATGGAGATGAACACCCGCATCCAGGTAGAGCACGGCGTCACCGAGCTGGTCACCGGTGTGGACCTGGTGCGCCAACAGCTGCGGATTGCCTCCGGCCTGGCGCTGCGCCTGCGGCAGGAGGATGTGACGCTCCAGGGCCATGCCATCGAGTGCCGCATCAACGCCGAAGACCCTGTGCAGGGGTTCCGCCCCTGCCCCGGACGGGTGGATTTCCTCCATTTCCCCGGCGGCCCCGGCGTGCGGGTGGACTCCTGCCTGTACAGCGGGTGCGAGCTGTCTCCTTACTACGACTCTATGGCAGCCAAGATCCTGGCCTACGCCCCCACTCGGATGGAGACCATCCGGCGGATGCGCCGCTGCCTGGAGGAGTTCACTCTGGAGGGCTTCCCCACCAATGCGGAGCTCTCCTATCAGATTCTGTACCATCCGGAGTTCATTCTGGGAGAGTGCACCACTGCCTTCCTGGATGAACACCTGTCGGAGCTGCTGGAATTCAGCCGCAAGCTCAGTGAAAGCGGGGTGGATGCATGAGTGGGATGAACGGCGTCTTCGCCAAGCGCCGGGCGCGCCTGCTGGCCATGAAGGCCATCCGGGACAATCACATTCCCGGCGATAAAGCCATCACCTGTCCCAAGTGCGGGCAGGACAGCGACCGCAAATCCGTGGCGCAGAACCTGTCGGTCTGCCCCAAGTGCGGCTACCATTTCCCCATCGGCGCCTACTATCGACTCAGCACGATTCTGGACCCCGGCTCCTTCCGGGAGCTGTTTGAAAAGCTGCCTGCGGCGGACCCGCTCTCCTTCCCCGGCTACCGGGCCAAGGTAGAGGCCGCCCAGCGCAAGACCGGCCTGACGGAGGCCGTGGTCACCGCCACCGGCACCATCGGGGGCCGCAAATGCGTAGTGGGTGTGCTGGACAGCCGCTTCTTCATGGGCTCCATGAGTGCCGCCGTGGGTGAGAAGATCACCCTGGCCATTGAGTACGCCACCAAGAACCGCCTGCCCCTGATCCTGTTCGCCGCCAGCGGCGGTGCCCGGATGCAGGAGGGCATCCTCTCCCTGATGCAGATGGCCAAGACCAGTGCGGCGCTGGCCCGCTTCTCGGAGAAAGGGCTTTTGTATATTTCCGTCTTTACGGACCCCACCACTGGTGGGGTCACTGCCAGTTTCGCCTCTCTGGGCGATATCATCCTGGCGGAGCCCGGCGCTCTGATCGGCTTTGCCGGTCCCCGGCTCATCCAGCAGACCATCGGCCAGACCCTGCCGGAGGGCTTCCAGCGGGCGGAGTTCCAGGAGGAGCACGGCTTTGTGGACGCGGTGGTGCCGCGCCTTCAGATGCGGGACACCCTGTCCCAGCTGCTGCGGCTCCATGAGAAAGGGGGACGCACATGAGCGAACCGCTGACCGCCGCCCAGCGGGTGGCCATTGCCCGCCACCCCCAGCGGCCCAATATCACAGATTATATTCAGGCGCTGTTCACAGACTTCTTTGAGCAGAAGGGCGACCGCCTCTGCGGCGAGGATGCCGCGATCTTGGGCGGCGTGGCCCTGTACCACGGCCGCCCTGTGACCGTCATCGGCACCCGGAAGGGCAAAACGCTGGAGGAGAACCTCAAGTGCAACTTCGGCATGCCCAATCCGGAAGGGTACCGCAAGGCTCTGCGGCTGATGCGCCAGGCGGAGAAGTTCCGCCGCCCCATCCTCACGTTTATCGACACCTCCGGCGCCTATCCTGGCCTGGAGGCCGAGGCCCACGGCCAGGGCGAGGCCATCGCCCGGAATCTCTATGAGATGAGCCGCCTCACCGTCCCCGTCATCGCCCTCATCACCGGCGAGGGCAACAGCGGCGGCGCGCTGGCGTTGGGCGTTGCCAACCGGGTGCTGATGCTGGAGAACTCTGTGTACGCCATCCTCTCTCCGGAAGGCTTCGCCTCCATTCTGTGGAAGGACTCCGCCAGACATGAGGAAGCCTGTGAGCTGATGAAGCTGACGGCGCCGGACCTGCTGGAGCTGGGCGTCATCGACGGCATCATCCCTGAGCCGGAGGGCGGCGCCCATCTGGCTCCCGCCGCCCACATGCGGCAGGTGGATCGGGCCCTGAGCCGCTGCCTGGCGGAGCTCTCCAAAGAGAGCGGAGCCGCTCTGGCCGCAGGCCGGTATCAAAAATTCAGACGCATGGGCGCAGCACCCCAGAAGGAGGAAGCATGAGCGGAATCAAAATCAGAGGCACCGGCCGGTTCGCCCCTGCGAAAATCGTCACCAACGACGACCTGGCAAAAATCGTGGATACCAGCGACGAGTGGATCACCACCCGCACCGGCATCCAGACCCGCCACCACTGCACCACGGAGACCCACACGGATATGTGCGTGGGCGCCGCCCGGCAGGCGCTGGAAAACGCCGGGATTTCCCCGGAGGACATCGGCGCCTGCGTGGTGGCCACTTTCTCCTCCGACTACCTGTCCCCCTCTGCCGCCTGCATGGTGCAGCGGGGGCTGGGGCTGCCCCACGACGCGGTGTGCTTTGACCTGAATGCCGCATGCAGCGGCTTCCTGTTCGCCATCCACACCATGGAGTGCCTGCTGGCCCAGGCCCCCCGGAAGTACGGCCTGGTGATCGGCGCAGAGATGCTCTCCCGGTTCATCAACTGGGAGGACCGGGGCACCTGCGTCCTCTTCGGAGACGGCGCCGGCGCTGTGGTGGTGGAGTGGCGGGAGGACTATCCCTCCATCCACGCCGTTCTGGGCTGCCACGGCGACCCGGACATGCTGGGCGTCACCGGCGCGGAGAAGCCGGCGCCGGCCCGCATCTTCATGCACGGCCAGCCCACCTTCAAGTTCGCCGTTAAGGCAGTGCCCTACTGCATCGACCAGGTGCTGGAAAAGGCCGTCATGGCCATTGAGGACGTGGACTTCTTCGTCTTCCACCAGGCCAACGCCCGGATCATCGACCTGGCAGCCAAAAAGTACCACATCCCCCCGGAGAAGTACTACAAGAACATCCAGAAATACGGCAACACCTCCGCCGCCAGTATCCCCCTGGTCATCAGTGAGCTCCATGACCTGGGAAAGGTGGGGCCCGGCTCCCGGGTCCTGGTGGTGGGCTTCGGCGGCGGCCTCACCTGGGGCGGCGCCCTGGTGGAGTTCGCCTGACTCCCTGCACGTCAAGCAGGCGCTCTGGACGCAAGCCTGTTACCGGCGAAAACTTCAGCTTTATTTAGGCCGCGCACAGCGGCGAATGGGAGATTTTTATGAAAAAGCTCAATGAAATCCTGGGAACCAAGTACCCCTTTATCCAGGGCGGTATGGCCAACATCGCCACCGGCGAGTTCGCCGCCGCCTGCTCCAACGCCGGGGCCCTGGGCATGATCGCCACCGGCGGCTGGGACGGCGACCGTCTCCGCCAGGAGATCCGCCGGGCCAAGGAGCTGACGGACAAGCCCTTCGGCGTCAATCTGATGCTGATGAGCCCCTATGCCGACGACATCGCCCAGATCATTCTGGAAGAGGGCGTGAAAGTGGTCACCACCGGCGCCGGCAATCCCGGCAAGTACATTCCCGCCTGGAAGGAAAAGGGCATCAAGGTGATGCCCGTAGTGGCGGCGGCGGTTCTGGCCAAGCGGCTGGATCGCTATGGCGTGGACGCCATCATCGCCGAGGGCACGGAGTCCGGCGGCCACGTGGGCGAGATGACCACCATGGCCCTGGTGCCCCAGGTCATCGATGCGGTAAGCGTTCCCGTGGTGGCGGCCGGCGGCATCGCGGACGGCCGTCAGGCGGCTGCGGCCTTTGCCCTGGGTGCCTGCGGCATCCAGGTGGGCACCTGTTTGCTTGCCAGCGAGGAGTGCCCCATCCACCCCAATTACAAGCAGGCTGTGCTGAAGGCCAAGGACAGTGATACGGTGGTCACCGGCCGCTCCATCGGCGGCCCGGTCCGAATCCTGAAGAACAAGATGGCCCGGGAGTATCTGGCCCTGGAGAAGCGCGGCGCCTCTCTGGAGGAGCTGGAGAAGGTCACCCTGGGCGGCCTGCGCCGGGCCGTGCTGGAGGGCGATGTGGAAATGGGCAGCGTCATGAGCGGCCAGGTGGCTGGTATGCTCCACGAGATCCGGCCCGTGGCCGAGATTTTCCGTGATCTGTATGAGAGCGGTATCGCACGGGCGAAGGCCACCGCCGCAGAATGGAGCGACGCAGAATGAAACTGGGCTTTTTGTACGCCGGTCAGGGCAGCCAGCATGCCGGCATGGGCGCCGATCTGTACGAGGCGTTTTCCGCTTTCCGGGCTGTTTACGACCATGCGGAGGTGGATTTTGACCTGAAGAAGGTCTCCTTTGAGGACCCGGACGGCATCATCAACCAGACCCGCTACACCCAGCCCTGCATGGTGGCCTTTGCCGCCGGTATGACGGCGGTGCTGCGGGAGAAGGGCATCACCCCCGCTGTGGCGGCGGGCCTCTCCCTGGGTGAGTACTCCGCCCTTCACGCCGCCGGTGTGTTCGACGCCGCCACAGCTATCCGTCTGGTGGCTTTCCGGGGCAAGGCCATGGAGGAGGCGGCTGCCGGCCGGGAGAGCGCCATGATGGCCGTCCTGAACCTGGACCGCAGCCCCCTGCAGGATGCCTGCGACGCGGCCTCTGACCTGGGGTGCGTGGTAATCGCCAACTACAACTGTCCCGGCCAGCTGGTCATCGGCGGTGAGAAGGCCGCTGTGGAGAAGGCCGCCGCCATTGCCAAGGAGAAGGGCGCCCGCCGGTGCCTGCCCCTGAAGGTCAGCGGCCCCTTCCACACCCCCCTGATGGCCCCTGCCGGGAATGCCCTGCGGGAATACTTCCAGGGCGTGGCGTTTGCGGATCCCCAGATCCCCGTGATCTTCAACTGCCTGGGGGATGTGAAGGATGACAGCACCCCCATCCAGGAGCTGTTGGTGAAGCAGGTGCAGAGCAGCGTGTTCATGGAGGACTCCATCCGGAAGATGGCCGACATGGGCGTGGACGCCATCGTGGAGATCGGCCCGGGCAAAGCCCTCAGCGGTTTTGTGAAAAAGACCGTTCCCGGCATACCGGTCTGCGCGGTGGAGACCGCAGCGGATGTGGAGAACCTGCCCGACACGCTGGAACAACTGATAAAGGAGAAGGCATGATGAATTTTGCTGGAAAGACCGCCGTGGTCACCGGCGGCAGCCGGGGCATCGGCCGGGCCATCTGCGAGGAGCTGGCCCGGGGCGGCGCCAATGTGGTGCTGTGCTACGCCGGCCGGGCGGAAGCTGCCCAGGAGACCGTGACCGCTTGCAAGGACCTGGGTGCCAAGACCCTGGCCGTGCAGTGCAACGTGGCGGACGAGGCCCAGGTGAAGGCCCTGATGGATGCCGCTGTGAAGGAATTCGGCCGGATCGACATTCTGGTGAACAATGCCGGCGTCACCCGGGACGGCCTTGTGATGATGATGAAGGAGGCCGACTTCGACGCGGTGATCGACACCAACCTGAAAGGCACCTTCCTGTGCATGAAGGCCGTGTCCCGAATCATGATGAAGCAGCGGTACGGCCGGATCGTGAACCTCTCCAGCGTGGTGGGCCTCCGGGGCAACGCCGGCCAGGTGAACTACGCCGCCAGCAAGGCGGGTGTGGTAGGCATGACCAAGTCCCTGGCCAAGGAGCTGGCCTCCCGGGGCGTGACGGTCAACGCCGTGGCCCCCGGCTTCATTGAGACGGACATGACCGCTGCCATGCCCCAGGCCGCCAAGGACGCCATGATGCCCACCATCCCTATGCAGCGGCTGGGTGCACCGGAGGATGTGGCAAAGGCCGTGGCCTTCCTGGCCAGCGACGAGGCCGCCTATGTCACCGGCCAGGTCCTGGCCGTCGACGGGGGCATGGCGATGTGAAGCATCCAAGGGGGACAGTGTCCCCCTTGGACGCTCCGCCGGTATGCCACCGGCTCCGCTGAACCCCCATCACCAGTCTGCACCCCAAGGGCACTTCCGCGCCGCTTTCAGCGGCTTGGGTCAAAGTATTTTCGGCAGGTACAGAAGGTGAATTGCCCCGCAGGGGCAAGAGAAGCCGCCCTGGGGTGCGCCCTGCCGAAAATGATTGGAATTTCTTGATCTGCCTCTGGCAGATCAACCGGGGAACCCCGAATGGATTTCCCCAGCCCCCTTCCTTTTGCGGGGCCTTTTGGAACACCTTTTCCGGGTGCTCCCAACTCTATCTACAGGAGGTATACTATGGAACGACGGAGAGTCGTGATCACCGGCCTGGGGGCCGTGACCCCCATTGGCCTTACCGCGGCAGAGAGCTGGCAGGCTGTGAAGGACGGTGTGTGCGGCATCGCTCCCATCACCCAATTCGATCCCACCGATCTGAAGGTCCATCTGGCCGCGGAGGTCAAGGGCTTCGTGCCGGAGAACTACATGAGCAAGCCAGAGGCCAAGCGGATGGGCCGCTTCACCCAGATGGCCGTCGTCTCCGCCAAGGAGGCACTGGACGGTGCTGGCTTCACGTTGGATGAAGCGGAGGCGGATCGCTGCGGCGTCATTGTCTCCAGCGGCATCGGCGGCCTCTCCATCACAGAGGCAGAGCACGACAAGGGCAAGGAGAAGGGCTGGGACCGGGTCTCTCCCTTCTATATCCCCACCGGCATCTGCAACATGGCCGCCGGCCAGATCGCCATCCACACCGGCTTCCGGGGCATGTGCTCCTGTCCGGTGACCGCCTGTACCGGCGGCACCAATGCCGTAGGCGATGCCTTCCACTATATCCGGGACGGTTATGCTGATGTGATGCTCTGCGGCGGCACGGAGTCCGCTGTGACGCCTCTGGCCATCGGCGCCTTCACCTCCATGAAGGCCCTGACCCAGAATCCCGATCCCAAGCGGGCTTCCATCCCCTTTGACGCGGAGCGCAGCGGCTTCGTGCTGGGCGAGGGTGCGGCCATCCTCCTGCTGGAGGAGCTGGAGCACGCCAAGGCCCGGGGCGCCCGAATCCTTGCGGAGGTCGTGGGCTACGGCGCCACCTGCGACGCCTATCACATGACCGCTCCCCGGCCCGACGGCAGCGGTGCCGCCAAGGCCATGGAGATGGCCCTTGCAGACGGCGGCGCCAAGCCGGAGGATGTGGACTATATCAACGCCCACGGCACCTCCACCCCCCTGAACGACGCCGGCGAGACGGCCGCCGTCAAGACTGTGTTCGGTGACCACGCCTACAAGCTGGCCATCAGCTCCACCAAGTCCATGACCGGCCACATGCTGGGCGCCGCCGGTGCTGTGGAGGCCATGTTCTGCGCCATGGCGCTGCATGACGGCTATCTTCCCGCCACCATCAACTATCAGGTGCCGGATCCCGCCTGCGACCTGGACGTGGTGCCGGGTCACGGCCGCAGCGCCGATGTGCGCTACGCCATGTCCAACTCTCTGGGATTCGGCGGCCACAACGGCAGCCTGCTGTTCAAACGATGGGAGGCGTGAGACCATGGCAAACGAATTGAATTCCAACCAGATCGCGCAGATCCTACCCCACCGGTTCCCCTTTGCTCTGGTGGACCGGATCACCGATTACGAGCCCGGCCAGTGGGCCAAGGGCCGCAAGTGCGTCAGCGTCAATGAGCAGTTCTTCTGCGGCCACTTCCCCCAGGAGCACGTCATGCCCGGTGTGCTGATCTTGGAGGCCATGGCCCAGGTGGGCGCCGTGGCCATCCTCTCCCTGCCGGAGAACCAGGGCAAGATCGCCCTGTTCGGCGGCGTGAAAAACGCCCGCTTCCGCCGGAAGGTGATCCCCGGCGACGTGCTGGAAATGGAGTGCGTTCTCACCAAGCGCCGCGGGCCGGTGGGCATCGGCGAGTGCAAGGCCACGGTCAACGGCGAACTGGCCTGTACGGCGGAACTGACCTTCGCCATCGGTGCGGAATGACAGCCGACGCTTTCCCGCCATGCGGGCAAGGCGCGGGAAAGAGGGCTTGCAGCCATGCTGAAAGACGCTTTTTTTAACGTGTACACCAAGTTCAAGCTGCACTTTTACCAGGAGATCTTCAGCCGCTTTCAGGATCGTGAGGCCAGTCTGACGACGGTGGAGACCTTCTGCATGGAGGCCATTCAGGCTCTGGGCAGTCCCACGGTGAATGAATTTGCCACCTTCATGCGGATCTCCCCTCCCAACGCGGCATACAAGGTCAACAGCCTCATCAAGAAAGGCTACATCCGCAAGGTCCAGTCTTCCGACGACCGGCGGGAATACCATCTGGAGATCACTCAGAAGTATATCGACTACTACAACATCAGCACGGCCTACATGACCGCCGTCATGAACCGCATCACGCAGCGGTTTACCCCGGCGGAGTGCGCCAAGCTGGAGGAGATGCTCACCATCATCAGCCGGGAGCTGATGGCAGAAGTGGAGATTCCAGACGCCCTTTCGGGACAAAGCAACTAAAGAAGCGGCACAGGCTGTCAGCCTGTGCCGCTTCCTTTTCAAAACAGTCCCTCCGGAATGCGGATATCCGCTCTGGGGACCTTCTCCCAGGCAAAGTCCTCCAGCAGGCTCTCCCCGCTTCTGGGTTCTGCCGAGGGGTTGAAGCCTGCGAGATATGCCAGCTTTCCCAGGATTTCCGGTGCCGTATACCGCTCTCCCAGCGTGTCCAGCCCTGCATCCGCGTTCCGCTTGCTGAGCCGCTGTCCATCGCTTCCCAGAAGCAGCGGGAAATGGTAAAACGCCGGTGCCTCCAGTCCCAGCAGCCGATACAGCAGCAGCTGTCTGGGGGTGGACGCCAGCAGGTCCGCCCCCCGCACTACTTCTGTGACGCCCATGGCCGCGTCATCCACCACCACCGCCAGTTGATAGGCAAATATGCCGTCCGACCGCCGCAGCAGAAAATCCCCGCAGTCCGCAGGCAGCCACTCCCTGTACTCCCCCATGTGGCCGTCGGTGAAAGTGATCTCCTCCTCCGGCACCCACAGCCGCAGGGCGGGGGCGCGGCCTGTGCGCCGGGCCCGCTCTGCCGCCTGCTCCGCGGTCAGACCGCGGCAGGTCCCCGGGTAGACCACCTGTCCATCCTCCCGGTGGGGAGCACTGGCGGCATGGAGCTCCGCCCGGGTACAGAAGCAGGGGTAGACCAGCCCCTGGGCCTCCAGTCGCCTCAGAGCAGCCTGATACAGCGCCGTCCTCCGGCTCTGCTCATAGGGGCCGCTGGGGCCGCCGATGACAGGTCCCTCGTCCCAGTCCAGTCCCAGCCACTGGATGTCCCGGCACATCTGCTCCCCATAGCGCCGCGGGCATCGCGCGATATCCAGATCCTCGATCCGCAGGATCACTCTCCCGCCCTTCTGCCGGGCGCTGAGCCAAGCCAGCAGGCAGCACAAAATATTCCCCAAATGGATGCGCCCGCTTGGCGACGGCGCAAACCGTCCGGTCACCGCCATGGTCTCCTGCCCTCCTTGTCCGTTCATGCCACCCCATTATAGCGGGATTTCTCCGCTTCTTCAAGGCCGTTCCTCCCGTTTCTCCATGGTGAAATGTATCAGATGCAAAACATGCGCAATATCTTCACTCTATTTATGATATAACCATAACGACAGGCAGGTATATGCCAGAAAAGCGTGAACATGACAGTTGAATCCCCCCGCCTCATCCCATGCTTCAGCGTTCAGCGTGCATCTCCTGATCGGCATTTCTCATAAAAGATCGGCGTGGACAAGCAAAGGAGAAAATGAAACGCCCCGTCTTTCCCGACCGGTACAGTACCCCCTGCAGCTCCACACGCTGTATTCCTGTTACGCTGTCAGGCAAATCTGGAGGTATACGGGGGCTTCCCGCATTTATATCCTCCTGGACTGCACACTGGAGTTTTGCCGCGCCATTTAGGCACCATACCGTTCTTCACGCAGCAACAAGGGCCGCCACTTGATAGCGGCGGCCCTTGTCATCGGGAAACGCAATCAGTTCTTGATGTGGATGGCGCGCTTCTGGACGTTCAGGGCGCACTCCCGCACGGACTCGGAAACCGTGGGATGAGAGTGGATCGTGGAGATCAGCTCATCCACGGTGGCCTCCAGCCGCAGGGCCAGAGCACCCTCGGCAATCAGGTCCGTAGCCCGGGGCCCGATGATGTGCATACCCAGCACTTCCTCGTACTTGGCGTCAGCGATGATCTTCACCAGACCCTCGCCGCCATTGATGATGAGGGACTTGCCGTTGGCCACCAGCGGGAACTTGCCCACCTTGTAGTCGATGCCCTTGGCCTTGCACTGCTCCTCGGTCAGACCGACAGAGGCAGCCTCCGGCTCCATATACACGCAGGTGGGGTTGGTCTTTTCGTCATACACGGCAGGGATCCCCATGATGTTCTCCGCAGCCACTTCGCCCATGGCGCTGGCGGTGTGGGCCAGCTGGGCCTTGCCGAAGACACAGTCGCCGATGGCGTACACGCCGGGCACGCTGGTCTCCATCTTGTCGTTGACGATGATCCGGCCCCGGTCGTTGGCAAGGCCGGCAGCCTCCAGGTTCAGGCTGGCGGTGTTGGCCTTCCGGCCGATGGCCACCAGGACCTTCTCCGCCTCAAAGCTGACGGTCTCGCCGGCCTTGTTCTTGCAGACCACCTTGGCGCCCACGGGAGAGGCCTCCACGGCCTGCACCGGGCACTCCAGGTTGAACTCCATGCCCATCTTCTTCATGTGCTTCACGCCGATGGCAGTCAGGTCGCCGTCCAGCATGGGCAGCATGTGGTCCAGTGCCTCCACCACGGTGATCTTGGTGCCGAAGGCCGCGTAGGCGCAGGCCAGCTCCAGGCCGATGACGCCGCCGCCGATGACCACCATGCTCTTGGGCAGCTTCTCCAGGCTCAGCGCACCGGTGGAGTCGATGCAGTTGGGATTCTCCTTCAGGCCGGGGATGGGCGGCTGGGAGTTGACGGAGCCGGTGGCCACGATGATGGCGTCGGCGGTCATCTCCTCCACGGAGCCGTCGGACTTCTTCACAGAGAGGGTCTTGGGGCCGGTGAAGCTGGCCTCGCCGTCGATCTTCACCACCTTGTTGGCCTTCAGCAGTCCCGCTACGCCACTGGTCAGCTGTTTGGAGACGGCGTTCTTGTGGGCGATCACCTGGGGGAAGTTCACCCGGACGCCGTCCGCCTCCACGCCGATCTCCGCGCCCTGGTCCTTGATCTGGGACACCAGCTCTGCGCTGTGCAGCAGGCACTTGGTAGGGATGCAGCCAATGTTCAGGCAGGTGCCGCCCAGGTGCTCCCGCTCCACCAGGGTCACCCTGGCGCCCAGCTGGGCCGCCCGGATGGCGGCCACATAGCCGCCGGGGCCGCCGCCGATGACCAGCACCGTCCCAGGCCCGTTGGAGGCAGCCGCGGCCTCCACAGCCGGGGCGGCAGGTGCCGCGGCTGCGGTGGGGACCCCCACCTGCTCGCCGGGCCGGCCGATGTAGCCCAGCAGGCCCTTTACCGGCACGTCGGCGCCCTCCTGGGCCACGATCTTCAGCAGGACGCCGTCGGTTTCCGCCGCCACCTCGTTGGTCAGCTTGTCGGTGGTAATCTCCAGCAGGGGCTCACCGGCCTTGACGGGATCGCCCTCCGCCTTCAGCCACCGCTCCACGGTGCCCTCCTCCATGGTCAGCCCCAGCTGGGGCATTTTGATTTCCGTTGCCATTGTTTACGCTCCTCACAGCAGGATGTCCATGGGATGCTCCAGCAGATCCCGGACTGTCATCTCGAATTTGGCCGCCACCGCGCCGTCCAGCAGTCGGTGGTCGAAGGTCAGGGAGATCCGCAGCACCTGATGCTTGGCGATGGTGCCGTCGTCCTCCATCACCAGCTCATCCTCCGTGCAGTTGACGCCCAGAATGGCCGCGTCCGGCTGGTTGATGATGGGGGTGAAGCTCTCCACGCCGAACATGCCCAGATTGGACACAGTGAAGGTGGAGCCCTTGTACTCGTCGGCGCCCAGCTGGTTGGCACGGGCCCGCTCCGCCAAATCCTTGGCCTTGGCGGACAGGGCTTCCAGGCTCAGAAGGTCCGCGTCCCGGATCACGGGGACGATGAGCCCCGCGTCCAGAGCCACCGCCATGCCCAGATTCACATGGGCCCGGCGGATGATCTGCTCCCCGTCCAGGCTCACCAGGATCTCCGGATGACGGCGCAGGGCCTTGGCCACGGCCTTCAGCACAAAGTCATTGACAGAGAAGGCATGGCCCTCCTCCTTCAGCTTTTTGCGGAAGGCCAGCAGGGCGGTGACGTCCACCTTCACCGTCTGGGTGACGGTGGGGATCTCCACAGCAGAGGTGTACATCCGCTGGGCCACCACCTTCCTCATGCCGGTGAGCTTCTCCACCGTGTCACCCTCCATCAGCTCCAGATTCTTCACCGGGAAGGCGGTGCCGGAGACAGCCGCAGGCGCGGCGATCTTCCGATCAGCAGGGGCGGGAGCAGCTGCCTTGGGCGCGGATTCCGCCGCGGCCAGGATGTCCCGCTTGACGATCCGGCCGCTGGGGCCGGTGCCGGTGAGGACGGTGTAGTCCACGCCCATCTGTCCGGCGATCTTCCGGGCCAGGGGAGAGATTCGGATCCGCTTGCCCCCGGCCGCCGGGGATGCCGCAGGGGCAGAAGCCAGCGCAGCCGCAGGCTCCGCAGACGGGGCAGCAGAAGCCGCGGATACAGCGGGGGCAGTAGTCTCCCCCACCTGTTCGCCGGGCTGGCCGATGTAGGCCAGCAGTCCCTTCACCGGCACATCCTCGCCCTCCTGGGCCACGATCTTCAGCAGGACGCCGTCCTGCTCGCTGGTGATCTCATTGGTGAGCTTATCAGTGGTGATCTCCACCACCACGTCCCCGGCCTTTACAGCGTCTCCCTCGTGCTTGATCCACTGGGAGACGGTCCCCTCCTCCATGGTCAGGCCCAGCTGGGGCATCAGTACTTCATAAGCCATCTCACACGCCTCCTCACTTGTTCAGCACGCGCTTGACAGCCCGCACGATATCCTCCGGATGGGGGAAGTTCTTGTCCTCCAGCACCGGGCTGAAGGGGGAGCAGATGTTCAGGCCGCAGACCCGTTCCACCGGGGCGTCCAGCTCATCAAACAGCTCCTCTGCGATCTGGGCAGAGAGCTCACCGGCGTAGCTGCCCCGCTTGACCTCCTCGGAGACGATGATGACGTTGTGGGTCTTGGAGACGGACTTCACGATGGCATCCCAGTCCAGGGGCACCAGAGTCCGCAGATCCAGGACCTCCACGTCGATGCCCTCCGCCTCCAGGGTCTGGGCGGCCTCCAGGGCGAAGTGGACCTCACGGCTCCAGGTGATGATGGTCAGGTCCCTGCCCGCCCGCTTCACGTCCGCCGCACCCAGGGGGATGGTGTACTCCCCATCGGCGATCTCCTCCTTGTGGGCGTACAGCAGCTTGTGTTCCAGGAACACTACCGGGTCGTCGTCCCGGATAGCGGACTTCAGCAGGCCCTTGGCGTCGGCAGCGGTGCAGGGGGCCACCACCTTCAGTCCCGGGAAGTGGCAGAAGAAATTCTCCAAGCACTGGGAATGCTGGCCTGCGTTCCGGCGGCCGGCGCCCATGGGCGCCCGCAGGACCATGGGGACGCTGCACTGTCCGCCGGTCATGTAGCGGATCTTGGCAGCCTGGTTGAACAGGGGATCCGCGCACTCCGTGGCGAAGTCATCGTACATCAGCTCCACCACGGGCCGCAGCCCCCGCATCGCGGCGCCCACGGCCATGCCCACAAACCCCTCCTCGGAGATGGGAGTGTCAATGACGCGGTTGGGGCCGAACTCCTCCAGAAAGCCCTTGGTGATGGCGAACACATTGCCCATGACGGCCATGTCCTCGCCCATGATGAAAACCTTTTCGTCCCGGAGCATTTCCTCGTGCAAGGCTTCACCGATGGCCTTGCTGACGGTGATCTTCTTGCTCATCTCGCCACGCACCTTTCGTTGTCAGTCACATACATATCATCCAGCACCGTCGCGGGGTCCGGATATGGGGACGCATCCGCGAACTTCACAGCCTCGTCCATCTCGGCCTCTGCGTCCTGCCGGATGGCGTCCAGCTCCTCCTGGGCGGCGCCGCTCTCCAGCAGCCGCCGCCCCAGCTTCTCGATGCCGTCGTTTGCCAGGGCGTGCTCCATGTACTCCTTGGGGCGGTAAACCGCCGGGTCACCGCAGTAGTGGCCCTGATAGCGGTATACCTTGGCCTCCACCACATAGGGTCCCTTGCCGCTGCGGGCGTGGTCCAGGGCGACCTTCATAGCCTCATACACCGCGATGGCGTCCGTGCCGTCCACCACGGCGTAGGGCACGCCGTAGGCCGCGGCCCGGGAGGCCAGATCCGGGGTGTTGGTGACCCGGTGGATCTCCGTGGACACGCCGTAGCAATTGTTTTCAATGAACCAAACCAGCGGCAGCTTCCAGGCGGCGGCCATGTTCAGGGACTCGTGGAAGGAGCCCTCGTTGGTGGAGCCGTCGCCGAAGCAGCCCACGGTGACGGAGTCGTCCCCCATGATCTTGGAGGCCAGGGCGCTGCCGGCGGAGATGGGCTGCCCGGCGCCCACGATGCCGTTGGCGCCCAGGTGGTTCATCTTCTCCATGTCCGCAATGTGCATGGAGCCGCCCTTGCCCTTGCAGTAGCCGGCAGCCTTGCCGAACAGCTCCGCCATGGCCCGCTTGGGGTCCGCCCCGCGGGCGATGGCATGGCCATGGCCCCGGTGGGTGGAGGTGAAGTAGTCCCTGGGCTCGATGGCCGCGAAGGCACCGGCCTCCGCTGCCTCTTGGCCGATGCTCAGGTGGATGTTGCCCGCCAGCATGCCCTTGGTGAAGCACTCGGCGGCGTGTTCCTCAAAGGCCCGGATCCGGACCATGTCCCGGTATAGGGACAACAAAAAGCTCTTTTCATAGGTAGCCACGATTCAACACGACCTTTCTCAGTGTACGATGGAATAGTAGATAAATACAGGGATCAGGGACAGCAGCGGCAGAATGACCGTCTCCATCGCCACGTGCTTGTAGCCCTTCTTATAGGACACGCCGGACAGGGCGAACAGCATCACTACGGTGCCGTTCCAAGGCAGGGTGTCCAGTCCGCCGCAGGCGATGGAGGCCACCCGGTGGATGATCTCCGGCGTGTAACCCCAGGAGATGAAGGTCTCACCGAAGAGCTCCAGCGCGATAGTCAGGCCGCCGGAGGCGGAGCCGGTGATTCCGGCGATGATGGTGGTGATGGCCGCCACCTTCACCAGGCCCGGCAGCGGCAGGTTGATGATGTTCTCCTGCACCAGGGCAAATACATCGGTGGCGGAGACCACCTTGCCCACGCCCACCACGGCAGCGATGATGATGCAGGGGAAGATCCCGTTGTTGAAGCCCTCGGAGACAATTTCTCCAAAGCCCTTGACGCCGCCCAGGGATTTGCAGAAGAACAGCAGAGACAGCACGCATCCAGCCGTGAGGCCGTACAGCAGCTCCACACCGAAGCCGTTGATGAGGACGAAGGTCACCACCATGGGCAGCAGGGAGATCCAGAAGCCCGGAGCCCGCTGCTCCAGCTCTTTCTCGTCCAAAATGCCGCCCTGGACCTGGTAGAGCTCGATGGCCGCCTCCGGGTCGTCATGACCCTTCTTCACCTGCCAGTAGAGGTAGCCGACACCTACGACGATCATGAACAGCGTGGCCAGCACGCCCTCCACCGGGGCGGCGGTCAGCGCCGTGCCCAGAATCTGAGTGGGAATGATGTTCTGCATCTGCAGGCTGCCGGGCATCTGGCCCATGGCAAAGGTGGCGATGGCCAGGCCGGTGATGCCGGGGAACAAGTACCATGGGATGCCCGCCTTGGGGAACAGGATCTTGGCAAAGGGCAGCAGCACGAAGATCATCACGGTCACCTGGATGCCGCCGTACACCAGCAGGGCGCCTACCAGCACGTAGATCAGCAGCGTCCACTGGGTTCCGGCCTTGTTGATGAGGGTGCTGCTGATGCGCCAGGTGGCGCCGCTCTTGTCATACAGCGCGCCCAGCAGGGCGCCCAGGGCGAAGATCACCAGCCAGCTGCCCACGAAGTCCTTCATGCCGATGAGGAAGGGGCCGTCCGCCCCCACCAGGGAGGCCGCCACGTCCAGCCCGCCGAACAGGGCCACGATGGCCGCAGCCAGCACTGCCGCCAGGAACATGCTGATTTTTTTGTAAGCCGCAAAGATCAGCACCGCGAATGCCAGAATGATTCCAATCACGCTCACTACGATCATGTTGTCTATATCCTCCCGTCCTTCTCTGTCAGATTTGATGAAAGCGGCGCCCGTTGCCGTGTACCCTCCTTTCCCGCGCCCCCCAATATGTCTTCCAATTTGAATTTTAGCAACTGGCAATTCAATAGTGAAATACCATGTTTTTATGCAGGAATAACAAAAACTTATAAACAGCTAGTCAAAAAAATGTCAATTCGCACTTTTGGCATAAAGAAAATCTTGATTTTTCAATAAAACTCCTTTATTCTTAAAGAAAAGCGCGGCGGTGCGCCGCCGGAGGGATGGGAGGTCTGCCGGATGCTGAATCTGAAGCGGCTGCAATATCTGGACGCGGTCTACCAGTATAAGAATTTCACCCAGGCCAGCGAGGCGCTCTACGTGTCCCAGCCGGCCATCTCCTCCGCCGTCCAGGCGCTGGAGGAGGAGCTGGGGGTGCGGCTGGTGGTCCGCAGCTCCAAGGGCGTTACCTTTACATACGAGGGCGAGCAGTTTATGATCTGGGCGCGGCGCATCCTCAGCACCTGTGAAGCGGCGGAAAATGCCATGCGGGATCTGGCCGGCACGGCGGAACAGCGCCTGCGGCTGGGAATCTCCCACGTGCTGACGAATCCCATCGTGCCCATGATCTTCTCCACCTTTCTGCGGGAGCACCCCAAGGCGCAGATCTACCTGAACGAGGGCTCCATGAACAAGCACGTGGAGATGGTGACGGGTGAAATGCTGGACCTGGCTTATAACGCCTTCCCCACAGCGCCGGAGGCGGAGGAGCTGGAGATCATTCCTATGGGCACTATGGAGATCCACGCGGTGCTGCATCCGGACCATCCCCTGGCGCGGCTGGACCGGATCCCCCTGGCGCGGCTGGGGGAGGAGAAGCTCATTATGATGGACGCCCAATCCAAGGTGAAGGAGTTGATGAGCCGGGAGTTTGAGCGCCATCAGGTGATCCCGGACATTCTCTTCAATTATGACCAGGTGCTGTGCATGGCGAATCTGGTCCGCTCCTGCCGGTACGTGGGCATCATCAGCGTGGCCCAGGGCCAGCAGGCCCTGGGCTGCGAAGGGCTGGCGATCCGCCCCTTCGAGGAGCCGGTGGTGTTCGACGTGGGGTTCTTTCTCAAAAAGGGGCGCTATCTGCCCAAGCTGGGGTGGGAGCTGATTCGCTTCATCCAGGAGAACACCCTGCGGGGCGGCACCTAACCGCGGGAACTCCTTTCCAAAACATCATGGCAAAAAAGCTGGCTGCCCGGCGGGCAGCCAGCTTTTTTGCGACGCAGCTGCATCGCAGAAATTTGTGAACGGTATTTCCCTGCCCTTCCCAGGCAGCAGGATCCGGATGCGCCCCCTCATGCGCAGCGGCGAGCGTTTCTTTTCGCGGCGCGCTGCCGTACTTGTGAAGCTCCGTGCCTGTTCAATGGACCGTATCCTGAAACAGCCGGACCATGGCCGCCACGGCGCGGTCCGCCCCGTCGGGGTCATGGGCGAGGACGGCCTCCATGATGGCGTAATGGGTGTTGTAGATCCGCAAATTGATCTCCCGCAGCTGCTCCGGTGTGTAATCCCGAATCGTCTCCACAAACACATCCGTGTTGAGGCGGACAATCACGTCATTAATCAGAGAGGCCAGCGTGTTGTGGCTGGCCTTGGCCAAAGCGCTGTGGAACGCCACATCATACTCCTGGAAGCTGAAGAGGCTGTCCAGGTTGGCCTTCGCGCCCTCCAGGGTCTGCCGGAGCGCCTCAGCATCCTCCTCCGTGTGGTGGATGGCAGCCAGACGGGCGCAGCTGCGGTCGTTGATATGCCGATACTCCAGCAGCTCATCCAGATTGATGGCCCCCATGGCCACCAGGTTTTTCAGGGGCTCTTCCACGGATTTCAGGGAGACGCCCCGGATCACCGCGCCGCCGGAGCTGCCCACGGCGGTTTCGATCAGTCCCTCCTGCTGGAGCATCCGCAGCGCTTCCCGCACCACAGGGCGGCTGCGCTGGAACATCTCCGCCAGCTCCCGCTCCGGCGGGAGCCGGTCCCCCGGACGCAGTTCCCCGGAAATGATCTTGGGGTAGATCTGATTGTAAATAGCCTCGGACGCCCGCTGGGTCTTGGCAGGCGTGAAGAGGGCCTTGGAAGAAGGCTGCTCCATCATGGTTCTCCTTACCCTTCCTGCTTTTTGTGAAAAGTATATCATACTCGAAAGCCGGAATCAAGGGAGAGTCCGTAGGATGCCTGCAGGAGTGGCGAGACATATCCACACGCGACATTGTTAAAAATTGTGCAAAATAGCTCGTTATTTTAATAACGCTTGACGAGCATTGGGTAAAGTGCTATAAAATAAAGCGAGAAATATAAATGGTAAAACCATTTATAAGGCAACATATTTTGTTGTCAGGCCGGCGGCACGACTGTCATGTCCCGGCAGCAAGCGACCCTTCGCAGAGAATCGACAGGATAAAAGAAAAAGGAGTGTTTGATGTGAAAAAGACGTTGGCAATGGTATTGGCACTTGTGATGATGTTTACCCTGCTGACAGGCTGCGGCGGTGGAGGCGGTGATTCCGGCGGAGACGGCACCGGCGCGGAATACACCTGGCGCATGGCGCTGAACGGCAGTGCCCCCGGCGAGCTGGGCTATGATATGGCCACGTTCTTCAAGGAGAAGGTAGAGGAGCTCACATCCGGCCGCGTCTCCATTGAATTCTACGGCGGCAACAGCCTGGGTTCCACCACTGAGGTGCTGGAGGGCATGGCTGCCGGCGTAGCGGACATCACCTGCGAGTCCGTGGGCACGCTGGCTCCCTTCACAAATCTGGCAAATATCGACATCATGCCGTACATCTACAACGGTTACGACCACTTCCAGGCGGTCTGGGGCGGCGAGCTGGGCCAGGAGATTCTAGACACCGTGGGCAATGACTCCGGCTTCAAGCTGATGGGCGCCGGTTACCGTGGTGCCCGGATCGTGACCGCCACCAAGGAGATGAAGACCGTGGAGGACTTCGCCGGCTTCAAGCTCCGCAGCCCCAATCTGGAGGGCTACATCAAGGTTTGGGAGTGGATGGGCTCCGCCCCGACTCCCCTGGCTATGGGCGAGACCTACACGGCTTTGCAGCAGGGCACCGTGGATGGGCAGGAGAACTCCATCCTGGACTCCCAGAGCTATTCCTTCCAGGAGGTCTGCCCCTACTGGATTCTGACCAACCATGTATACAGCGCCAACACCATTATCATGGATAAGGCGTACTTTGAATCCCTGCCGGAGGACATCCAGTCCGCGCTGGAGGAGGCTGCCGTCTATGCCGGCGAGCAGATCGGTCAGGAGGTGCTGGAGCGGGAGGATGCCGCCAAGGAAGAGCTGACCGCGGAAGGCGTCACCTTTGTGGATGTGGACAACGCCGCCTTTACCGAGCATTTCAGCGGCTATGCGGAGGCCAACTTCCCCGATCTGGCCGACTGGTGCAACCAGATCCGTGCACTGGCTCCCAATGCCTGACAACCGCCACGAAGGACATAGCGAGGTGTCAAACATGCTGAGAGGATATTCCAAATTCCTAGATGTCCTGGAGAAGGTCGAGAAAGCGATCCTGGCTGTCACCGTAGGGATTATGGTCATCATCATCGCCTACCAGGTCATCATGCGGTACATCTTTGCCCACGCCAACTCCTGGAGCGAGGAGCTGGCCCGGTATCTGTTCATCTACGACGTGATGATCGGTGCAGCCATTGCCATCCGCCGCAACAGCCATCTGCAGATTGACATTCTCATCAATCTGATGAAGCCGAAGGTGCGGACCATCCTCACCATCATCGCCACTCTGGCCGGCATGGTGTTCATGGTATTCCTGCTGTCCTACTCCATCACCCTGGTGCAGACCGGCGCCCGCACCATGTCTGCGGGGCTTGGGATCCCCATGTCCATCCCCTATTCCTGTATGCCCGTCGGCATCGTGCTGATGCTCCTGACTTCCATTGAGGTCCTCTTCAAGAACATCTCTGCCCTGCGCGGGGCCGGAAAGGAGGCCCAGGTATGAACGCCGGCCTGTTAATCATCATTCTGCTGCTGGGTCTCGCCCTCCTGGGATTCCCCATCTACATCGCCCTGGGCATCGGCGCCCTGGCGGCCCTGAACCTGGCGGACCTGCCCCTGATTGTGCTGCCTCAGAGAATGTTCGCGGGCATGAACGGCAGCGCCCTGCTGGCCATCCCCTTCTTCATTCTGGCGGGCAATATCATGTCCCGCAGTATTACAGGAAAACTGATTGACATTTGTAATGCCATTATAGGACACATCAAGGGCAGCCTGTCCCTGGTGACCATTCTGGCCTCCGCCCTGTTCGGCGCTATCTCCGGCTCCGGCGTGGCCACCGCCTCCGCCATCGGCGGCATCACCATCCCCGCCATGAAGCGGGAGGGCTATCCCGCCCCCTTCGCCGTGGGCGTAGCGTCCATCTCCTCCATCCTGGGTCCCATCATTCCGCCCTCCATTGTGCTGATCGTGTACGCCAGCATCACCAATGTGTCCGTGGCGGAGCTGTTCCTGGGCTCCGTATTGCCGGGCATCATTCTGGCGGTGGCTCTGATTGCCTACGGCCTGTATTACGGCCACAAGCACAATCTGCCGGCCCATGAGAAGCCCAACCTGAGGAAGATCGGCGCCTCCGTGCGCAAGGGCATCTGGGCGCTGCTGATGCCCATCATCATCCTGGGCGGCATCTTCGGCGGCATCTTCACCCCCACCGAGGCCTCTGCCGTGGCAGTGGTGTACAGCCTGATCATCAGCCTCTTCGTATACAAGGACATGAGCTTCAAGGAGCTGCCCCAGGTGTTTGTGGAGGGCGCAGTTTCCACCGCCACCATCATGGTGATGGTGGGCCTGTCCTCCGCCTCCAGCTATGTAATCACCACCTCCGGCCTGCCCCAGCAGCTGGTCTCCTTCTTCAGCTCCATCACAAACAGCCCCGTCGTCATTCTGCTGCTGCTGAACATTCTGTTCCTGATCATCGGTATGCTGATGGAGGCCAATGCGGCTGTGGTGATGATGACCCCGATCCTGCTGCCGCTGTTGAATGCCTTCGGCATCGATCTGCTGCAGTTCGGCATCGTCATGAGCTTCAACCTCTGCATCGGCCTGGTGACGCCGCCGGTGGGCCTGTGTCTGCTGCTGTGCAACCAGACCGGCGAAACCCGGCTGTCTCACTCCCTGAAGGCCATGATGCCCATGCTGCTGATCTCCATTATCGTGTTGTTCCTCATCACCTATGTCTCGCCCCTCACCACCTTGCTTCCCAGCATCATGGCGGGCTGATTGCGAAGAAAGGAAGTCTTGGATATGCAAAAAATCGGATTTTTGGGAATGGGCGTCATGGGACTGCCTATGGCGAAAAACGTGGTGCAGAAGTGCGGGCTGCCCGTGCTGGGCTACGATGTGGTCCAGCAGCAGATGGACGCCTTCCGGGAGGCAGGCGGCATCCCCGTCAGTGACCCGGCAGAAATCTACAAGGCCTGCGACGTGATCCTCCAGATCCTGCCCACCCATCCCATCATCCGCAACAGCGTGGAGCAGGCCATCCAGTACGGCAAGCCCGGCAATGTGATTGTGGACCTGAGCTCCACCGCACCGGACATCATTCTGGAGCTGTACCAGCAGGCCAAGGACGCGGGGATGTTCCTGCTGGACTCCCCGGTCAGCGGCGGCAACCCCATGGCCATCGCCGGGACGCTGGCCATTATGACCGGCGGCGACAAGGAGGCCTTTGTCAAGGTAAAGCCGGTCCTGGCGTGCATGGGCAGTCCCGTTTACACCGGCGGCCCCGCCAGCGGCAGCGTCACCAAGCTGGTGAACAATATGATCGGCGGCGCCATCCTGGTGGCCATTGCGGAGGGCTATGCCTTCGCGGCCAAGGCGGGCATCGACCTGCAGACCACGTTCGAGGCCACCCGGGGCGGCTTTGCCGGCGGTCCCATGTACGACAACAAGGTGCCCAAGATCATTAAGCGGGACTACACCCCCGGCGCGCGGATCGCCGTCCACCGGAAGGACATCCTGAACGCCAAGCACTATGCCCACAAGCTGGACATCGACACGCCGCTGACAGATGTGGTCCTCCATGTGATGGACTGGATGAACGACAACGGCCACATCGACGAGGACCAGGCGGCACTGGTCAAGTATTACGAGGACAAGATGGGCGTGAAGGTCGGCCGGGAGGAGACGGCAGACTGACGCTTGTCAGACGATCAATCTCAGAGTGCGCGGGGACCGGATGCCTGTCCGGTCCCCGCGCATTTCTGTAAAGAGGGGCCGCCGGCTTTGCCGGCGGCCCCTCTTTGATTCAGGAGATCAGGTCTGCTCCAAAGGCTCACGCCCCGGCAAGGCACTGCTCCAGCGCATCCAGCGCCTCTCCGGCATCCGCTCCGTCTGCGGTGATCGTGATCCGCGTCCCCGCTCCGATGGACAGGGAGAGCACACCCAGCAGGCTTTTGGCATTGACGTTGTTGTCGCCGTATACGACGCGGACGACGCTGGTAAAGCGGTTGGCAGTCTGGATGAACCGGGCCGCCGTCTGATGGTGCAGGCCGTCAGGGACCTGGACCGTGACTTCTCTCGTGCACAGCATAAGAAGACCTCCTCAGTTTCTCCTTGCCGCGGGCTGTCCGCCCGCTGTGATGGAACAAAATGATTATACCTTCTTTTTCCTGTCCGGGCAAGGGGGTAACGCAAACCCGAGAGCGCCGGGATGGCCCCTGACAGAAGCATGGAGACGTGCCGCATCCGAAGGCACAGCCATCCCGCAGCCTCACGGCCTGCCGCTCCGGGCAACCAGGGGTATCCCGCAGGGCCGCATCAGCTGGAGTGCGCAATGCCCAGCGGCAAAATCCCTGATGCGCCGGGTTCCATCCCAGGGGCTTTTCACAGTCTCCGCATCATTTGACACCCGAAAAAGTCCCATGCCTCGGCTCCCGCCCCCTGCTGCCCCGTAAATAGCATCCGCCCCAGCGCATCTCCTCTACGGCAGCATCTGCTTCCGGTCCAGCTCCTCCAGCCAAGCGGCCGTGTTTGCGAAAATGGTCCGGTAAAAGCCGCTGTCCATGAAATCGTCGAAATCCTCCATCTTCAAAAAGGCGGCGTTCTGGGTGTGGCGGCCGTCGATCTCATCCAGGTGATTCAGCACGCCGTACTCTTCGCCATAGAGGCCGATGAACTGCCAGAACACGGGGAAACGGGAGGTCTTGATGAGGATCTCCTCGATCTCCCAGTCGGACTGCAACCGGCCATCCGTCAGGAACAGCACCAGAATGGGCCTGCGCAGGCCGCCGTAGATCATCATGATGTCCCGCATGGCCTCCGGCTCGTTGTTGTACTGGTAGTTGAGCATGCTCATCCACCGCTCGTATCCGCCGGCCTGAGAGAAGGTGTAGTCCCGGATGTTATCCAGCGTCACCGGCTCCAGCTGGCGGCTCTTCGCAGCAAAGGCCCAGCAGTCCAGGGCGCCGCTGTCTGACAGGGTGGAGGACAGGGCGAAGAACTTGTCGAACATCTGCTGGACCCGGCCCCCGCGGTACAGGTCGAACATGGAGCCGGAGGCATCGGCGCACAGGACCGTCTGAAGGTCCCTCTCCGCTGCCCGGGGCACCTGGGCCAGTGCTGCAAAGGAGGCTTTGTACAACGGCGCCAGGAAGTCCAGGTCCCCTTGGCAGCGGCGGGCCAGCCCCTCCATGCGGGTGCAGACATGGGGCGGCAGGGAGCGCAGGATGTCCCCCACGGAAGGAGGCGGACCGCCGGCGGGCGCGGCCGGCTGCCGGGTTGTCCGGGCAGACACAGCTGTCCGGACAGGCGGCGGAGGCGGCGGGACCGGGTCTGACACCACGCCGCCGAAGCTCTCCACCAGGGCCCGGAGGCCGCCGTTGAAGCCCCGGCCCACGGCGCTGAACTTCCAGTCCCCGTTTTTCCGGTAGAGCTCGCCGGCCACGATGGCTCGCTCCCCGGAGAACTCGTTCCCCGCGTAGGCATACCGGGCCATCTCCTCCCCTCTGACCCACAGACCGATGCTGCCCTGTTCCAGCTCCCGCAGGGTGCGGCCGCCGTCAATGGCGGCAGTGAAGGAGAGCCGCTGGATATGGTCCGGCAGGGCCGCCAGATCCACCTGGAATCGGGCCGTTCCGCCGGATGCTCCCTCAGAGAGGGCCATGGCCCCTTCCGGCGAGCGCCGCTGGTTATAGAAAAGAAAATACCGCTCGTCGGAGAGGCGGCCTGCGCTGTCCAGCCCAAAGCAGGACACGTCGACCGCCAGGGGCCCCTGATGCCGCAGCTCCACCTCCAGGGTCCAGGTCCGGCAGACGGTTTGAATGGAGATCTTCTGTCCCCGCTGCAAATCCAACATGACTTCGGCTCCTCTCCCGTGTTATTTGTGGCCCGCCACCCAGCGGAAGCCGAAGTGGTAATGTGCGTCCACAGCCCGGTGGCTGTTGAAAAACAAGTCCTCCCGCCGGACCTCCAGCCCGCCGTCCCGGCCGGTGAGGCTGGCCAGGACGCAGAACCGTTCGTTGCTGTTGGGGTTGTCGATCTGGACCTCAATATCCGGCGCCCCCTGCTGGCTCAACACCACCCGGGCGTTGGTGGACCGCCAGTTGGGCACACCCTCATAGATGAAGGCGAAAACCACGGCGAAGTCGATCAGCTCCGGCCGGAAGAAGTCCATGTTTTCGCCGTTGGCGCTGGCGCCGGAGCGGTCGTCCTTGTCCAGCTTGATGTAGGGGGGCTGATCGGCGGCGCCGAAGCTGTTGCCCAGGGCCTGGATGACCCCCTGCCGCCCGTCCTTCAGCCGGTACATACAGGCCAGATCCAGGTCGATGCCCCGGCTGAACAGGCCCCGCCGCTGGTCCCAGTTCAGGTTCACGTGGATGCGCCGACGGTTTTTCGTCAGGTCGATCTTGTGGCTCTCTCCGCTCTTCTTCAGGCTGATTTTGGAGAGATTCACCTTCGGCTCCGGCGGAGCAGGTGCCGGGGTCGGCGGGTCAGGCTTGACCTCCTCCCCGCCGAAGTGGGCCAGCAGGGCGGAGAGTCCCCCGTTGAAGCCGCTGTCCACCACGGAAAAGCGCCAAATCCCATCCTTGCGGTACACCTCGCAGAGAATCAGGGCCTTCTCCTGCTGATACCCCGCACCGGTGAAGACATAGGCCGCCCGGTCCAACTCTCCTTCCAGCGTCAGGAGTCCCCGGGCCAGCGCCTGCATGGTGCCGCTCTCCGCCGCCACCGTCACCACCAGCCTCTGCAGGAAGCCCGGAAGGCGGTTCAGGTCCACCGAGAACACCGTGGACTCCCCGGACTGGTGCATGGAGACGGCGCCCTCCGGCGAACTGGTCTGGTTGTAAAAAATAAAATAACGGTCGTCGGACAACTTCCCCGCTCCGTCCACGCCGAAGCAGGTCACGTCCGCCTCGCTCCCCGGCAGGGACACCGTCACGGAGATTCGCAGCTGTCCGCTTCCGGTCAGGTCCGCCAGTTTGCACTTCTGTCCCTTCTGCAGTTCCATGGGATCCCGTCCTTTCTCGCATATCCGTTTCTCCGCCCTGCGGGTTTACCTCCCTATTTTAGTGGATGGCGGCCGCCGAATCAAGAAGTGGATCCGGTTTTTCAACCCAGCGGGCGCAGATCTATCCGGCCGCCGCAGGCCCGCTATGCGTCTCCCCGCAGCAGAAACAGCCGGAGGACCTTCTCAGCCAGCCGGACCTCCCGGGGCGTGCACCGGGCCAGCAGGGCCTCTATGGCGGTCAGATCCGCATCGGGCTGAATCTCCTCTCCCAAAAGGATATACTCCATTGAGAGCTGCGACGTCTTCGATAATTTAATCAGCGTGTCAATGGACATCTGCGAGGTCCCCACCTCGATCTGGCCGTAATAGCCGGCGCTGATATCCGCCAGCTCGGCAAACTCCTCCCGGGTGAGGCCCAGAAGGGTCCTCTGCTGCCGCAGCCGGTGCCCCATGGCGACTCGCTCCTGTTTTGTCATCTGTTTCACGCTCCTTTTAGAATAAGTCTATTCTGGAACGTGTCCATTCAAAATATGCTATAAGATATTGATTTTAGTTATCTTATAGTGTATATTTTGAGTGAGAAAATCTCCGTATCCATTGTGGTGCAATGGATTAGGAGTTTTTTCAAAAGCGGTTTCACGTGCATAACAATTGTCACAAAAAACGTTAGCTTATAGAGAAGATTCCGGCACCCGCAGGCTTCCAAAAGCAGGAAGGTCATTTTTGTGACACACAAGCGTAACAAAACGAGGAGACGCCATGCAGAGTTACACGCTCAACCGCCCCGATGGAGCCTTGCTTTGCCGGGTGCTGGAACAGCATACAAATGATGCCGCGGGAGCCATCCTGCGGCTGGCGTGGATGGCCGGTCTGATGCGGGACGAAATCCAGCACCTCACCTGGGCTCAGGTGGATCTGCTGGGCGAACAGCTCCTGCTGCCGGACCGGGCGGTCCCGCTGGCCCCGGAGCTGGCCGCCTGGCTGGAGGCCCTGCGCCAGGAGCGGAACGGCAGCAGCGAACGGGTGGTGCTGTCGGACCGGGACCAGCAGCCCCTGGCGGCCCAGTCCATCTCCCGCCTGGCCCGCGCCGCGCTGGACGCCGGGGACCTGAAGGCCGTCCGCCTGATCGACCTGCGCCACGACTACGTTCTGCGGCAGCTGGAACGTCACGACTGGCAGTACGTCTCCCGGATCACCGGGCTGGAGGCCGCCGCCATGAACGTCCACTTCGCGGCCTACCTGACGGAGAAGAAGGTCTCCACCCGCATCCGCCGGAAGGCAGCGCCGCAGATCGACGAGTTCGCCCTCTGGAAGCTGCTGCAGGCGGAACAGGACACCCCCGCCGGGGCGGCCCTGTGGCTCACCTGGCAGCTGGGGCTCCAGGTGGAGGAGATCGCGTCGCTGCGGTGGGACCAGGTGGACCTGCAGAAGGAGCGGCTTATCCTGCCGGACAGGCAGGTCCGCCTGACCAGCGGCGTCCTGTCCATTCTCCAGAAGCTGCGCAAGGCGGCGCCGCCAGAGGCGGAGTGGGTCCTGATGTCCCCCCGCAGCCGCCGCCCCTATGAGCGCACCCGCCTGTCCAAGCTGGTGCGGGCGGCGCTGGTGCAGGGCGGGCTGGACGATCTCTCCCTGCGGGACCTGCGCCTGGACTACGACATCCGGGTGGGCGGCGAGAACCAGGTGCTGGACGTTGTCCGGCGCCAGGGCTCCATCACCCGGAATGAGGTGATGGCCCTTCTGCGGGTCTCCAAGAACACGGCCTACAACCGGCTTCGGCAGATGGTGGCCCGGGGAAAGCTGACCAAAGTGGGAAACCGCTATTACCTGCCCAGCACGGTTGTGCCGCCGGAGGACCAGGAGCAGGCGATCCTGGCGTACCTGTCGGAGGCGGGGTTTGCCTACCGCCAGGACATTGCCCGGGTGCTGCGAATCGGCCCTCGCCAGTGCTGGCCCATTCTCCAGCGGATGCTGGCGGAGCACCAGATCGCCAAGGACGGGCAGAAATACATCCTCTTGCAGAAGGAGGCGTGAGACCGGGCAGCCCCGGTTTCCCGCCTCTCTCTTTTTTGGAAATCTGCAACTTTTGTTACATAAATTACCACGAATCAGGCGCTTTTGAACGGCGTGTTTCGTTTGAATAACAATCACGCCGAATCCGTAGACAATCCGGAAAAACACTGATACATTGGCGTTGCGGACGGCGGGAGTGTCACTGGCGGCCGGCTCTGTGGTTGGTGTAGGCCGACACAAGTTGGTTGGCTAGCCCCCACACGAATCTCAGACCCGGCGGCAGGCATACCGGCGGACCGCAAATATTTTAAAGGAGGAGAAATCCCAAATGAAGAAGTTCCTTTCTCTGGTGCTTGCTCTGGTGATGACCATGTCTCTGGTCACCGTCAGCGCCGGCGCCAAGGACTTCACGGACGACAGCGAGATCACCTACAAGGAAGCTGTGGATGTGATCTCTGCTCTGGGCGTTGTCGACGGTTATTCCGGCGGCGACTTCCGTCCCGATGATGTCCTGACCCGCGGTGCGGCCGCCAAGATCATCTGCAACCTGATCCTGGGCCCCACCACTGCCTCCGCTCTGAGCGCAGGCACCGCCCCCTTCAAGGATGTTCCCGTGACCAACACCTTCGCGGGCTACATCACCTACTGCTCTCAGCAGGGTATCATCAGCGGCTATGCTGACGGCACCTTCCGTCCCACCGGCACCCTGAGCGGCAACGCGTTCATGAAGATGCTGCTGGGCGC
>ENA-UEPH01000334-UEPH01000334.1-human-gut-metagenome-genome-assembly--contig:-NODE-334-length-56899-cov-6.680581_pt1 | contig 56899 bp, 46 predicted proteins | sample MGYA00242891_ERZ507898 | MGnify/ENA primary metagenome ERZ507898 (study PRJEB26167, sample SAMN06115411) | human gut metagenome | host: Homo sapiens | place: China:Guizhou | collected 2014-10-15...
CGGTAAACCGGCTTCATCCCCATCCCAGCAACCCCCGCAAGAACCTGGGGGACCTCACTGAACTGGCCGACAGCATCAAGGCCAACGGGGTCTTGCAGAACCTGACCGTCGTGGTCGATGACCCGACCAGCACCATCTCCGATTTCACCGTTATCATCGGCCACCGCCGGCTGGCGGCTGCCAAGAAGGCCGGGATCTCCGAGGTCCCCTGTGTCGTCGCAGAAATGACCCCCCAGGAGCAGGTCAAGACCATGCTCATGGAGAACATCCAGCGGAGCGACCTCACTGTGTACGAGCAGGCCCAGGGCTTCCAGCTGATGCTGGACATGGGTGAGACGGTGGAGAGCATCGCCAAGGACAGCGGCTTCTCCCAGAGCACCATCCGCCGCCGGGTGAAGCTCCTGGAGCTGGACCCGGATAAGTTCAGAAAGTCCGAGGCCCGGGGGGCCACCCTCCAGGACTATCTGGAACTGGAGCGGATCGAGGACCCCGAGCTGAAGAACCGCGCCCTGGACGAGATTGGCACAGCCAACTTTCGGGACGCGCTGAAAAAGGCCATCGAGGACGACAAGCTCAAAAAACGACTGGCCCAGTGGGAGGCGGACGTCTCCGCCTTTGCTACGAAAATCGAGAGGCGCGGCTATGTGGGAGATACAGAGGTCTCCATGGACTACTACGCGAATTATCATAGGTGGAACCAGCGTTCCGAGGTGGAGCGGCCGTCCGACACCGATACGGTCAATTACTACTACACCATCAGCGACACCGAGATCTACGTCTATAAGGACCACCAGGACCGGCCCGAAACCGAGGAGGACATCGAGCGCAGGGAGCGGGAGCGAGAGTTTGAGCGCGCCGGGAACGAGCTGGAGGAAATCACCGAGCGGCACTTTGCCCTGCGGTCCGAGTTCGTCTCCAGCTTCGGAGCGGCTAAGCGGAACGCCCTGCTGATTATGAAGTATGCCGCCGGCATCATCGTGGGCGACGGCGAGTACAGACCGGACGATATCAACGCCGAACTGCTGGCTGAACTGCTGGACCTGGATATCGACGACGACACCGACTACCCCACGCTCAGGGCCATGGTCGGAGCCGAGATAGAGCGGAACCCCGAGTACACCCTCCTGGCCTGCGCCTACGCCTCCTGCGATTACGACGAGAACAAGTATTGGAGGCAGGAATGGGGTGACGGAGCTTTCCACCACGTCTACATGGCCAACGACAAGCTCGACCGGCTCTATGACTTCCTGATTTCCCTGGGCTATGAGATGTCCGACGAGGAGAAGGCCATGCGGGACGGCACCCACGAGCTGTTGGAGACTAGCACCAGGTCATGAGGTCGTGGTGCCCCAGCGGTGAGAAATGGACCCCCGAGCAGGACCAGTACATCCGGGACCATTGGCTCACGCAGGACGACGAGGAGATCGCCGCCGTCGTGGGGCACCCTGTTCCGTCCACCCACTCCCGGCGCCTGAAGCTTGGCCTCAAGCGCAGGGCCGGGAGCAGGGGGCCGGAATGGTCCCAAGACGAGCTGGACTATTTGCGTGAGGTTTGGGGCGATAAAACAGTCCCTCAGATTGCCAAGCACCTCGGCCGCAGTATCAACGCCGTAAAGGTGAAAGCCACACGGCTGGGGTATGTCGGCCAGACGAGGAGCGGCGAAATGATGTCAGCCCGTAAGGTGTCGGAGCTTCTGGGCGTCGATGTTCACGCCGTCTGTGACTACTGGATTCCAAAGTGCGGCCTCAAAGGGAAACCGCGCCGGCTGGGAACATCCAAGAAGACCACCACCATCATCATGTTCGAGGATTTGCTGGCCTGGCTGGAAGCCCACCAGGACCTATGGGACAGCCGCCGGCTGGAGCTGTACGCTTTGGGCATGGAGTACGACTGGCTGGTGGAAAAGCGGAAAGCCGATTCCGCCAAGCCCCGGCAAAAGGGGCGGAAGTGGACCGACTACGAGGACGCCCGCCTGATAGCCCTATTCAAGCGAGGAGACATGACTCATGCGGAGATAGGGGCGGAGCTTGGGAGGCCCGCCAGCGGCGTCGAGCACCGGTTACAACGGCTTGATGTGTGGGGGACAGGTAAATACGTCGGGGACCGCGGGAAGGCCGACAAACAGGCCGCTAAAGAGAAATTCGAGCGGTTCTGCCTCACCATCCGGCTCAGAAATCTCCTGCTGGCCCGCCGCAATTCCATGGAGTTCGGCCAGTATTGGCAGAAAGACCTTTGCCAGTTGTGGGACGACGTTAAGGGCTGCACGGCTGGCTGTACCGACTGCGACACCTGCACTGAGTTCCGCCGCATTCAGCCCCAGTATTGTGCCCCGGTGCGGCGGGACCTTCTACGAGAGAACCGGGAACCGCTTTTGCCAGTCCTGCCGGGCGGCGCGGAAAAAAGCGGCTCAACGGAAATGGTGCCGGGACCACGCCGGCAAGAGAGGAGGCGGATGATGGCATACTTTCTGGAACGGCGAGAGGCCGTCACCCGGCCCAACACCCTGGGAGGCCACAGCTACCCGGTGCACACCTACCGCTGGAAAGCGATTTACACCTGCCCGGAGCGGTGGCCCCTGGAGGCCATGCTGGAAAAGCTGGGCAACAAGGACTACCGCATCACTTCAAACCAACCCGAGGAGGGGTGCCCATGAATACCGACGACATTGTGAAGTTGGCCGCTGAAACCGGCGCGAAAGCGGCCATGGAGACGCTGGACAAGGAGCGCCAGCGAGAGCGCCGGGAGACGGTGGACCGCCGCCTCCGCAATACCAAACTGCTCCTGCGGAACTACCGCGTGTTTCAAGCTCACGTCGCCAATGCGGTCTTTGAGGTGGAAGACTACGAATCCCCCGAGGAGATCCTGGCCGACCTGATGATGCCCGGGCGGGACAATACCCTGTTCGTGGAGAGCATCAAGAAATCCGTCGCCCGGACCGCCACCATCGTCAAGCACATGGAGACCATGATGGCGCTCTATAAGGCCTACTGCTCCTACACCGGCACCCCGGAGGACGAGCGCCGCTGGCGGGTCATTGACGGCCTCTACATCAACGAGCAGCGCCGGACGGTGCCGGAGCTGGCCCGGGCCGAGGGCGTGGTGGAGCGCACCATCTACAAGGACATCGACATCGCCTGTGAGCGGATCGCCGCTCTGATGTTCGGCGTCGATGGGCTGAAAAGGCGGTGATGTCGTGGGAAAGAAGATGTGTGCAATCTTCAACTGCGACCGCCACCGGGAAAGCCGCTGCTGTTTCACCTGCGAGGATTACAGCAAGTGCATCAATCACTGTCTGAACAGCCCCAGGCGGTGCGGCCAGGCCAAAGACTACCAGCCCCGGCCCCCGCGCCGCCGGAGCACAACCCAAGAGAAAGCGAGGAGCTGAAGCAATGAGAGATCTTCATACCCTGGACAAATACCGTCTGACCGACTATGAGAAGTCCGTCTACGGATGCCGCGGGGACGGCAAGAACGGGGCCTTCAAGGTCTACGTCGGGGGCCGCTCGTTCTTCGTGATCGCCTCCCACGGCGGCGGATGGGACCATGTAAGCGTGACCCCCTGCAACCGCAAGCGCCAGACCTGCCCCACCTGGGACGAGATGTGCGCCATCAAGGACATGTTCTTTGAGCCGGAGGAGGCCGTCGTGCAATACCACCCGGCCAAGAGCCGGTACGTCAACAACCATCCCTACTGCCTCCACCTGTGGAGGCCCAACGACGGGACGGCCCTCCCGGTGCCGCCTCCCGAATACGTTTAGGGCTATGCCCGGAAAGGAATCTGATATGACAGCAAAGGAATTCGTAGACCTGCTCTCTGGCAGGGACTATATGAACGAAATCACCCGAGGCGAGGAGGAGCAGGCCAAAGCCGCCGGCCTCGTGGTGGTGTTCGGCTACTCCGACGACAATATGGAGCTCCGGGGCGCCATTGATGACGAGATTGGCTGCTATGATGGCGGGACCGTCTACATCACCAAGGACGGCGTTTTGAACGATCCGGACTGCAACGGCGACAACTGCCCCTACTTTGCCGCCGCCAAAAAGAACGCCACGCCCATCAAGGCGGTGTGGCACGACAACGGCCCCGGCCCCGCATGGACCTATGAGACGGATATCCCGCATGAGACGTTCGAGATCCTTGACGAAGGAGAGCCCTGGTGCATCGGTATTGTGTTCAGCGTGGAGGACCTGAAATGAAGCCGCTGTATGTTCCCAAGGGGCGCGCCAAGGAGTACGGCGATTACGCCGTGAACATCTATACTGGCTGCCCTCACCGCTGCTATTACTGCTTTGCCCCCTCTGTCCTGCACCGGGAGCGGGAGGCGTTTCACTCCCATGTGGAGCCCCGCCCCGGAATTGTGGATGCACTGAAATCCCAGCTTGCCAAGGAGGGCCTGACCGGAAAGACCGTCAACCTTTGCTTCACCTGCGATCCCTATCCGGCGGGCTATGACAGCGCCGTTACCCGGGAGGTAATCAAGGTTATCAAGGGCAGCGGCAACCACGTCCAGATACTCACCAAGGGAGACGGGAGCCGGGACTTTGACCTGCTGGACAGCGGGGATTGGTACGGTATCACATACAGCGGAGGCACAGCAAAAGATGAGCCTTGTGCGGTCTTGAGCGCGAGGAGGCTTGATATTCTACGCATGGCGCATGAGCTCGGAATTAAAACATGGGTTTCGTTTGAGCCTGTAATCTGCCCTGCGCAAGTGTTGGACACAATCCGAGATTGCCACAGCTTTTTTGACCGCGTGAAAATCGGGAAGCTGAACTACTGGCCGTCTGATATCAACTGGGCATACTTCGGAGCCAAGGCCGAGGGACTTTGCAAAAACCTGGGCCTGGACTACTACATCAAAGAATCTCTGCGAGAGGAAATGGAGGCGCAAAAGTGAACACTGTAACCTATGACGAGCGCAAGGCCATCTACGGCACCGCCCTGGAGCGGTGGGGCGCCGAGGCTCAGACCATGATGGCCATCGAGGAAATGAGCGAGCTGACCAAGGAAATCTGCAAGCTTGGGCGGGACAAGGGGGACATGGATTCCCTCGCTGACGAGATTGCCGATGTCACCATCATGCTTGAGCAACTGCGGCTGATCTACAACCTCAACGACCAGGTGTGCGAACACATGGACAGCAAGATCCGCCGCCTGGCTGACCGCCTGGGGCTGGGAATACCCGACGGGGTGGCTGTCAAGGCCGAGGAGCCTAAGCAGCCCATGAGCCGCGTGGAGCGGATGTTCGGCAAAAAGGAGACCTGGAATCAGACCCAGGCCACCCCGCCGGAGGACCTGCCGACGGCCCGGGGCTTCCTAATCGTGGAGTGTAAGGGCTGTGGCCGTAAACGGGCATTCTGCAGTAAAACGCCCATCATCAGCAGCCCCTGCCGGGCCTGCGGCACCGAGACTCCCCTGGACATGAACACCATGCGTCCCGTCCATGCGAGGTGCAAGTGCGGCCGGACGTTCAAGTACATGACCAACGCCACCACCGAAACCATATCCATCAACTGCCTTTCCTGCGGCGCCCCCATCGACCTCCAGCTCAACGGAAAAGGCAACGCCTACGTCACGCCTGCGGCGCGCGGGGGGGGGGTACTAATGACAGCCATTTCAAGACTGTCCCGTTTTACCTCACGCCCGGAAGGTAAGAGGGTGAAGAAATGAGCATCGAACGCTACTACCGGTTCTACACCCCCACCTGCGACTGTTGCGGGGCCACCCTCCAGGCGGAGGAGAGCTTCTACGATGCTGTCCAGGCTAAGAAGGATGCCGGCTGGATCAGCCGCAAGGTCAAGGGCGAGTGGGAGGACGTCTGCACCGACTGTCAGGCCGAGGAAAAGGGGTACAAATGATGGATAGATTGACACGAAGAATGTGTGGCGGCTGGGGAGTTGCGGAGGGCTATGAGCTAAACACCCTCCGGGGCATGAGAACTGTTGTAGAACGCCTCGCCGCCTATGAGGATACCGGCCTGACCCCGGAGGAAATCACCGCCGCCGAGGACCGGCGGCACCAGTGCAAAATCGAGTGCCTCTTGCGGGAGTACAACAAGGCCACGGCCCAGCTCCAGAAGTTCCGGGGCCTCTACATCGAGATGGTCAAGAAACACGCCGACGACATCTGCGATAAGTGCGCCAACAACCCCCGCATCACCTGCGGAAAGGACTGCCCCAGCTACATCGAGGGCGATCACGGCTGGGCGGACGGGAAGCGGGTCGATTTCCACTGGACCTGCATGGATCTGGACTGGGGCAGCTGTCCCCGGCTGGAGGGCTCCGTGTGCCACGGGTGCTATGACGCCGATTTTGCCAACTTCAAGCTTGCTGAGGAGGAGGCGGACACCGATGGGAAACCGTAACCCCTGCGACGTCTGCCAATCCGTCCGGGACTGCGAGGGTTGCATCCTGGATAGGTCCTGGAGGAAAAACGGCGAGTGTGCCAACCTGGAATGCTTCTGCCACTACGATTGCGGGTGTCTGTTGGGCCTGGACGGGTCCTGCAAGGCATCGACCTGTTACAAGAAGGGGGAATGGCCGTGAACCTGGGCAAAAAGGATCTCTATAAGCTGGCGGAATCCTACGATAAAAAGGCCGACAGTGCCTTCCGGGCCTACCAGGAAACCGGACTCACTCGATACGGCACCACCTACCGCAAGGCCGAGGATATGGCCGACGCTCTCCGGGTGGCTGCTGGAGCCGCAGAGGAACACGCGGCCTACATAAACCTCAAAACAGAAATGTCAAACCTTGCTTGGAGGGCAGCGACCGTCATGCGAAAGGACCTCCCGCCTGAAGATCGCGCCCACCGGGCGGAATCTCTTATCGCAGACATTGCCGCCCTGGGGAGACTGCTGGGCCTTATCGCGCCGGAGAAGGAGGCGCCGTGATGGAGCTGAAACCGTGTCCGTTCTGCGGGAATGAGTACCCCATCATACACCCGGTAAAGGTCAGTGTGACCCGGAGCATTTATGAGATTTACTGCCCCGGCTGTGATGCCTATTTCCAGCTGGGGGCCGGTGAACATCAATACATCGAAGAAAGGATTGTCCGGGCCTGGAACCGACGCCCGGCGGGGAAGGAGGAATAAACTGTGAAGGAATCTGAGAAAAAGCCGACCGACCTACTCCACACTGGAGACAAGATAAGGAAGATTCTGCTCGAACACCCGGATCTGCCCCTGCTGGTTTTCGCCGGGGATGAATGCAACAGCGGAGACTACAGCTATATGTCCTGCACCTTAGTCACTGCGGAGGTCGGAGAGTTCCTCGACTGCCAGCAAGATGTAGAACCCGAGCGGTGTTACAACGACCGTGGGGACTTCGAGGAGGCCTTGGCCGACAGGCTCTACTACAGCGACGAGGCCAAAGGAAAGACCGACGAGGAATTTGATGCCCTGGTGAAAGAGAAGATGGCCGAATATGATCCCTACTGGAAGCCGTGTATCATCCTATGGGTGAACAACTAATGCGTGACGGCTACTGCTGGCTCTGCGGACGCTGGGGCCACCTGGAGGAACATCACATCTTCGGCGGCGCCTACCGCAAAAAATCCACCAAGTACGGCCTGACCGTATACCTGTGTGGGGACCGTTGCCACCGCAACGGCCCCCATGCAGCACACCGGAGCCGGGAGACGGCCCAGCTCCTCCACGAATACGGCCAGAGGAAATTTATGCGGGAGCAGAACGCCACCGTTGAGGACTTCCGCCGGGAGTTCGGGAAAAACTATCTGCCAGAGGAGGAAACCAATGAACCGACTGACGATTGACCAGGAGAAGGAAGCGCTGTATCAGGCCGCCCGCCGGCTGGGCCTCGACGCGCACATTACATACATGGAGCGGAAAGGCGACGCTTACACCTACGCCGAAAAGCTGATGCTGAACAGCTACCGCAAGGGGATGCCCTATAAGGCCTCCTATCTCTACTGCGACACGGTTGACGCCTGCTTTTTCTTCGACCATGACGGCCAGGCGGCTGTCAGTATCTCCGCCCGCTGGGTCCATGGGGCCAAGGACCTGGGCAAGCCCATCCGGGAGGCCCTGGACCTCATCCAGAAGATGCTCGATGCTATGAGCGACGAGACGGCGAAATGGCTGAAGGGGAGCCGGGATGAAAGAAATTAGATTCACGATCCCGCTGGCCCCGGTCACCAAGAAAAATTCCCAGCGCATCGCCAACTGCGGGGATTACAGCAAGATCCTCCCCAGTAAAGCCTACGTCCAGTACGAGCGGGACGCCGGCTATTTTCTTCCGCACCGTGGAGCGGCCCTGGCCCGGAGGTGCGAGGTGGTCTGCCTGTTCTATATGCCGACCCGCCGGCGGGTAGACCTGACCAATCTGCTGGAGGCCATCGACGACGTGCTGGTGAAGTACCAGGTGCTGAAAGACGACGACAGCAAGATCATCGTCTCCCACGACGGGAGCCGGGTGCTGTTCGACCCGGACCGGCCCCGGACCGAGGTCACAATCAGATTTTTGGAGGGTACACCATGACCAGGAAACGCTATGTGAAACTGCTCATGTCCCTGAAAATCGGCCGGAACGACGCCAATATCTTGGTAAGGACGTTTCGCCCCGAATGGCCCTATGCAAAACGGTGGTGGCTGATAGCATGGCTGCACCGTTCGGAGCGATAATCTGAGGGCAAAAATCGTTCATTTACAGGGCAATCCAGAAAGTGCTATACTGCAAGATGTAAAATCTTAATCATGCCGGAAGCCCCTGCGTTCTCCCCCCGGGAGGACGTGGGGGCTTCACTATTTCAGGGAAGGAGGCCGTATTGCGCCGCCCCTTTGCGCCGCCCCCGCCTCGCCAGCGGGAACAATGCAAAGGAGGTTTTCTGATGTTAGGTATCATCGTGCTTATCGTCTATGCCGCCCTGATGATCGGGGCGACGACGGTATTCACAAAGCGGACGCACGACGCCGAGAGCTTCCATGTGGCTGACCGCCGCATCGGAACCGGGGTAGCCGCCATGAGCATCGCCGCTACATGGATCTGGGCGCCCTCCCTCTTTGTGTCTGCGGAAAAGGCATACACCAGCGGAATACCGGGGATCTTCTGGTTCCTGGTCCCCAATGTGCTGTGCCTGCTGATCTTCATCCCGTTCGCCAAGCGGATGAGGGCCAAGTACCCGGAGGGAATCACCCTGTCTGGCTACATGGCCGAGGCATATCAGTCCCGGAGGGTGCAGGGCGCGTACTCGTTCCAGCTCAGCGCCCTGGCTGTCCTCTCCACCTCCGTCCAGCTCTTGGCCGGGGGCAAACTGCTGTCTGCCATCACCGGGATACCGTTCTGGGGAGTGACAATCATCCTCGCGGTGGTGGCGTACTCCTATTCGTGCCTGTCTGGCCTCAGAGCGTCGGTTACAACCGACGTTATCCAGCTTGCCATAATCCTGATAGGCTGCGCCGTCCTCGTCCCATGGACGCTTACACGGGCCGGGGGGATGGGTGCGGTGCTGGCCGGTTTGGGCGGCGCCACCGGGGACTATACCTCCCTGGTATCCGAGGCGGGACTGGCAGTGTTCCTCAGCTTCGGACTTCCCACCGCCATCGGTCTGATCTCCGGCCCATTCGGGGACCAGTGCTTCTGGCAGCGGGTATTCTCCATCCGGGAGGACCGCCTGGGGCGGTCGTTCTGCATCGGGGCGCTGCTGTTTGCCATGGTGCCCCTGTCCATGAGCCTGCTGGGCTTCGCCGCGGCCGGCACCGGCTTTGCGGCGGCTGACCCGGGCATGGTCAACGTGGAGCTGATCGGCTCCCTGCTCCCCGCCTGGGTGATGGCCCCGCTCCTGCTGATGGTGCTGTCCGGCCTGCTCTCCACGGTGGACAGCAACCTGTGCGCTGCGGCCTCCCTCACCACCGACTGGAAAATGACCGGCAAATTGGATTCCCTTAGAAAACTGCGGCTTTCCCGGTTCGTGATGGTCCTTATGCTCTTGGTGAGCATATTGATCGCCAACATGCCCGGCCTGACGGTGACGCACCTGTTCCTGTTCTACGGCACCCTCCGGGCGTCTACCCTGCTCCCAACGGTGTTGACTCTCCTGGGCCGGCGCCTGAGCGCCAACGGCGTGTTCGTCGGTATCGTGACCTCGCTGTGTGTCGGACTTCCTGTCTTTGCTGTCGGGAACATCTTCAACCTGGCCGTGTATAAGACCGCCGGGAGCCTGCTGACCGTTCTTTTGAGCGGGGGCGTGGCCCTCCTGTTCTCCAGGAAGGAGGCGGCGGCATGAAGCTGGGCAGAAAGCAGAGCATCAAGAACGACGCCTGGATCGAGGCCATGGCCCACATCGAGGAGACGGTGAGCCGCAAGGACCTTGATGCCATGGTGGAGCGCACCGTGGCCGACATCCGGGAAAAGACGGCCGGCAAGACCGCCGCCTACGCCTGGAGCGCCGGCAAGGACAGCATCGCCCTCGGCAAGCTCTGTGAGCTGGCCGGGGTGACGGCCTGCATGATCGGCGTGTGCAACCTGGAATATCCGGCCTTTGCCGCCTGGATCGACGCCAACAAGCCGGAGGGGTGCGAGGTCAGCAACACCGGCCAGGATATGGCCTGGCTGGTGAAGCACCCGGAAATGCTGTTCCCCCAGGACAGCAAAGCCGCCGCCCGCTGGTTCTCCATCGTCCAGCACCGCGCCCAGATGCAGTATTTCCGGGCAAAGGGGCTGGACCTCATCATCCTGGGGCGGCGCCGGGCGGACGGCAACTTCGTCGGCCGCAAGTCCAACATCTACACCGACGGAAAGGGCGTTACCCGGTTCAGCCCTCTGGCCGACTGGCCCCATGAGTACGTCCTGGCCCTGATCCACTACTACGATCTGCCCCTGCCCCCTATCTACGGCTGGCCCAACGGCTACCTGTGCGGCACCCACCCCTGGCCCGCACGTCAGTGGACCGGCAGTGAGGAGAACGGGTGGCGGGAGATCTACGCCATCGACAAGAGCATCGTCACAGCCGCCGCCGAGCATTTCCCCGGGGCGAGGGCGTGTCTGGAGGTGGCGGGCGAATGAACGTCAGGAAGATGCCTCTGGCCTCCCTGCAGAGGCCCGAGCGGAACGTGCGGATGCACACCGAAAAGCAGCTCCGGGAGTTTGAACGCAGCGTCTCCATGTTCGGCCAGCTCCGGCCTATCGTGGTGGACGAGAACCGGGTTATCCTGGCCGGGAACGGCCTCTATGAGACCCTGCTCCGCATGGGCTGGGAGGAGGCCGACGTCCTCCAGATGGAGGGCCTGACCGAGAACCAGAAGAAAAAGCTCATGCTGGCCGACAATAAGATCTTCGGCCTGGGCGTGGACGACCTGGATTCTTTCGACGCCTTCCTGGTGGAGCTGAAGGACGACCTGGACATCCCCGGCTTTGACGAGGACCTGCTGAGGAGCATGGTAGCCCAGGCCGGGGAAGTCACCGAAACGCTGAAGGAGTACGGCACCCTCGACGAGAGCGAGATCGAGGACATCAAGGCCGCCCGGGAGCGCAAGGACCTCTACATGACCGAGGGCATGGGAGAGGACGACGAGAAGCCGGAGGCACCGGCAGCGGGACCCACCCAGCAGGCGGCCGAGCCCAGAGAGCCCGTTCGCCAGTATGTGGTCTGCCCCAACTGCGGCGAGAAGATATGGCTGTAAAGCGTATCCGCTCCGACATGGACGTGGTGACCGCGGCGACGGTGCGGGTGCGCAATGCGTTCCGCAACGGCGTCCCGGTCTATATGTCGTTCAGCGGCGGAAAGGACAGCCTGGCTCTCGCCCAGGTTACCATGTCCCTCATCCAGAGGGGCGAAATCGACCCCTCCCTCCTGACCGTCCAATTCGTGGACGAGGAGGCTATTTTCCCCTGCATCGAGAAGACCGTTATGGACTGGCGCCGGCGCTTTCTGTATGCCGGCGCCAAGTTCGAGTGGTATTGCGTGGAGGTCAAGCACTTCAACTGCTTTAATGAGCTGTCGGAGGAGGAGACCTTCATCTGCTGGGACAAGCGCAAGCGGGACGTGTGGGTGCGTCAGCCCCCGCCCTTTGCCATCACCAGCCACCCCATGCTGCGGCCCCGGAAGGACAACTACCAGAGCTTCATGCCCCGGGTGTGCATGGACGGCATCACCATGACCGGCGTCCGGGCGGCGGAGTCCGTCCAGCGGCTCCAGTACATGGCCCGGCTGAACACCGGCGGCAAGGGCATGACCGGCCGCAAGCAGATTTTCCCCATCTACGACTGGACCACCAACGATGTCTGGCTGTACCTGCGGAACGAGGGCGTGGAGATCCCGCAGATCTACCTGTACCTCTGGCAGTCCGGCACCAACCGGAACCAACTGAGGGTGTCGCAGTTCTTCTCCGTGGACACCGCCCGCTCCCTGGTCCAGATGAACGAGTATTACCCGGACCTCATGGAGCGCATCATCCGCCGGGAGCCAAACGCCTACCTCGCCGCCCTCTACTGGGACAGCGAAATGTTCGGCCGGCGCTCCCGCGCCCGGCGGCAGGCCGAGGGCGAGGCCATCACCAAGGACTACAAGGCCATCCTCACGGAGATGTTCTCCGATATGCCCCGGCACTTCAACACCCCCAACAAGCTCCGCGTCGCCAAGACCTACCGCAACCTGTTCATCAAGATAGGCCTGTTCGCAACCCCCAAGGACTATCAGCTGATGTACGAGGCCCTCATGAAAGGGGACCCCAAGCTCCGCTCCTACCGCGCCCTCTACCAAATCATCTACAGCCGGTACATCGAGGATGCCAAGGCTGAGCGAAAGGGGGTGGAGGCGCATGGCTGACGTGAAGCTGACGGCCCCTCTGTCCACCCTGGAGTGGGTGGACCGTACCCTGCTCAAGCCCAACGACTACAACCCCAACAAGGTAAGCCGGGAGAACCTTAAGCTCCTGACCCAATCCATCCTCACCAACGGCTGGACACTGCCCATTGTGGTGCGGCCCGATTACACCATCATCGACGGCTTTCACAGATGGACCGTCTCAGGCGAGGAACCGCTGCTGTCCAAGCTGGACGGCAAGGTCCCTGTGGTGAAGGTCTACCACGAGGACCAGAGCGAGGACATCTACGGCACCGTCACCCACAACAGGGCCAGAGGCACCCATCTGCTGGAGCCCATGAAGGCCATTGTGAAACGTCTGATGGACGAAGGCAAGACGGTGCAAGAGATAGGGAAGCAGCTGGGGATGAAGCCGGAGGAGGTATTTAGGCTATCCGACTTCTCCAGGGAAGACTTCCTGGAAATGATGATCAGAGGCAAGACCACATACAGCAAGGCGGAGATGTACACCACCATCTAAGCCCCTGGCAGGCCGTGTGTCATGCTTCTGCATCAAGCAAGGTAGCAACCAACCTAAAGAACGACAAAAGGCACACAAAGCCTGCTGTCGTCTTCCAGGCCAAAAAGACGATGAAGGTCGGCTCCTCGCGGTCCGAAAAAAGGTACTGTGAGGGGCCGACCCCTCCGTCGCGGGCTCGACGACCCCGAAAAACGTCCAGTTAGGGGAAAAATTTTTTCCTGAACTTTACTTGTGAGCCGGTGTAGCTCAGCGGGAGAGCAGCCGCCTTTTAAGCGGCAGGTCATGGGTTCAACACTCATCACCGGCACCATCCGAGGAAAGGAGCTGACCAGGATGGCCCAAAAGAAGCCGGAACCCGCCGGATACTGCAACACGGCTGTCCTGGCGAACCTCTTTGACATCACCGCTCAATGGGTGGGGGAGCTGACCCGGAACGGCATCCTCCGCAAGCACGAAACCGAGGTAGGCCCCCGGTATAACGTGGTCGAGGCCACCCGCGCCTATGTCAAGTACCTGCGGGAGAAAGCGGCGGGGCGGAGCGACAAGGACGATGCCGCGGCCGAGAAGGAGCAGCAGAAACTTGCCGCCGAGGTCCGCATCAAGGAGGCCCGGGCAGACTACGCCGAGCTGGAGCTGGCCGAGCTCCAGGGGAAAATGCACCGCTCCGAGGACGTGGAAGCCATGACCCAGCAGCTGGTGTTCACCATCCGGGGGATGCTCGTGGCCCTGCCCGGCCGTCTGGCCGTGGACGTGGCCGGTGTCAGCGACGCCGCCGAGGCCTCCGTGCTGATACGCCGGGAGGTCAACGCCGTACTGGATGAGCTGTCCAACTTCAAGTACGACCCGGCCGCCTATGAAAAGCTGGTGAACGAGCGGCAGAAATGGACGGACACGGATGAGGACATACAGTAGCGAGGCAGAGAAGCTGAATGCGGCCATTTCCGGGACCATCGCCTCGTTCACTCCGCCCGAGGACATCACCGTCACGCAGTGGGCCGACAAAAAGCGCCGCCTCTCCCCAGAGAGCTCCGCCGAGCCTGGCCCGTGGCGCACCTCCCGGACGCCCTACCTAAAAGAGCCGATGGATTCTGTCACCGACCCAAAGGTGAAGCTCCTGGTCATGGTGGCGTCGTCCCAGGTAGGCAAGTCCGAGTTCGAGCTGAACTCCATCGGCTACATCATCGACCAGGACCCCGGCAGCATCCTCTACATCCAGCCCACCATTGACGACGCCAAGAAGTTCTCCAAGCTCCGCGTCGCCCCCATGGTGAGGGATTGCCGCACCCTGCGCTCCAAGGTGGCGGACCCGAAGTCCCGGGACAGCAACAACACGATTCTCCAAAAGTCCTTTCCGGGCGGAATGCTGACCATCTGCGGCTCCAACAGCGCGTCGGCCCTCGCCTCCACGCCCGTCCGCTATGTCATTGGAGACGAGCTGGACCGCTGGGCCGGGAGCGCCGGCAAGGAGGGCAGTCCCTGGGAGCTGGCAAAAGCCCGTCAAACGACGTTCTACAATGCCAAGTCCCTGGCCGTGTCCACCCCCACCATCAAGGGGCACAGCGCCATTGCCGACCTGTTCAGCACCGGCACCCAGGAGCGGTGGCACCACCGATGCCCGGAGTGCGGCGAGTACCACGATATCGTGTTCAACGACATCCGCTTTGAGTACGACACCACCGAAATCCGGGGCAAGAAGCACTACACCGTCAGGAGCGTGTCCTGGGTCTGCCCCTCCTGCGAGACACCGCACTCCGAGAGGGAAATGAAAGCGCAGCCCGCCAAGTGGGTAGCGGCCAACCCGGCCGCCTACGCCAACGGGGTGCGCTCTTTCTGGCTGAACGCCTTTTCCTCCCCCTGGGCGTCCTGGGCCTCGCTTATCCTGGCCTATCTGGAGGCCCTGGGCAATTCGGAGAAGCTGCAGGTGGTCTACAACACCAAGTTCGGGGAGCTGTGGGAAGACCGTGGCGACCTGGAGGACGAGGAAACCATCATGGGACGGCGGGAAACCTACGACGCCGAGCTCCCGGACGGCGTTCTGGTGCTGACCTGCGGCGTGGACACCCAGGATGACCGCCTGGAATACGAGGTTGTGGGGCACGGCCGGTGGGGTGAAAAGTGGGGCATCAAGCGCGGCGTCATCATGGGCCGGCCGGATACCGCCGATGTGTGGCAGGCCCTGGACGACATCGTGGACCATCAGTACAGCTTTGCCAACGGCGTGAAGCTGAAAATCTCCACGACCTTCGTTGACAGCGGCGGTCACTACACCCAGGACGTCTATTCCGCCTGCCGGGACAGGATGTACCGCAAGGTGTTCGCCATCAAAGGCCGCGGCGGTGAGGGCGTCCCCTACACGTCGCCGCCCAAAAAGACCAACATCGTCATCAAGGGCCGGTATATCGGCCAGTGCTGGCTATACACCCTGGGCGTGGACTCCGGCAAGCAATCCATCATGGATTCCCTGCGTGTCCGGGAGCCCGGGGCGAAATACTATCACTTCCCCAAGAACCAGGACCTCGGCTACGGCCCGGAGTTCTTCACCGGCCTGCTGTCTGAGCGCCTGGTCTATAAACAGGGGCGCCAAAATCCGTGGGTGTGGGAGAAGATCCCCGGACACGAGCGGAACGAGGCCCTCGACTGCCGGAACTACGCCAACGCCGCCTTCAAGGCGACCGGGGTGGACCTGGATGCAATCGCGCGGCGCCTGAGCGCCCTGGCCGATGGTGGCAAAAAGCCGCCTCCCAAGCGCCAGGCCGCACAGCCCCAGCCCAAGCGGAAGACCGGAGGCATAGACAGATACTTCAACGAGTGGTAAGGAGGTGCCGGAATGACCAGGACAGAGATCACCGTAAAGCTGAACATGAAGCGGGAGCGCCTGCAGCTGTACCTGGAGCGTGAGAAATATATGCTCTCCCCGGACGCGGTGCAGAGCTACGGCATCGGCTCCCGGAACCTGCAGAGGTACAGCACGGACCTTGACGACCTCCAGGCCATGATCAAGCGGCTGGAGGATGAAATCGCCGAGCTGGAGGCCCTGGCCGACGGCCGGCGGCCCCGCCGGTCCGTGGGGGTAGTCCCCCGGGACTGGTAACTACGGGTAACAGCTCCGGACGGGGCTTTACCGGGCACCCTGCGGGGGCTTTGTTCCTTTCACCCCGCCGGGCGCCCTCAAAAATCTATCCAAGGAGGTGGATAACACGGAGATCCGCACGACCAAAGCAGACCCCCAGGCCATGGGCTACGGCGACGCCGGCGCAAGCTACGTCCGGCGGGCACTCGCGGCCTTTATCGCCCGGTCCGGCAGCCCCAGGGACGACATCGATATGCACAACTTCACCCTGCGGCAGAGGGGCAGGATGCTCTACATGGCCTCGCCTATCGCCACGAGCGCCATCCGCACCACCTGCACCAACGTCGTGGGCATCGGCCTGAAGCTCAAATGCCATGTAGACCAGGAAGTCCTGGGCATGACGCCGGAGCAGGCCCGGGCGTGGCAGAGGACCACCGAGGCCGAGTGGAGGCTGTGGTCCGACAAAAAGCAGAACTGCGACGCCACGGGGATGTGCAACTTCAACGGCATCCAGCAGCTGGCCCTTGCGTCCGCGCTCATGTCCGGCGACTGCGTGGCCCTGCTCCCCCATGTGGGAGTGACCCCTATCTCCCCCTACGGCCTGCGGGTGAAGCTGGTGGAGGCGGACCTGGTGTCTACCCCTGACACCATGGGCGTCATGCCCGGGACCATCACGGAGGGCACTGCCCCCAACGGCAACTACATCTACGACGGCGTGGAGGTGGACAGGAACACCACGGCCATCGTCGCCTATCACATCTGCAACCGCTATCCGTTCGAGCTGACCCAGATCGGACGGCCCCGGGAGTGGGTGCGGGTGGAGGCCTACGGCAAGCGGACCGGCCTGCCGAACGTGCTGCACATCGTGGACCCGGAGCGCATCGGCCAGTACCGCGGCGTGACGTTCCTCGCCCCTATCATCGAACAGCTGCTGCAGATCCGCCGTTACACGGAGTCCGAGCTGATGGCGGCGCTGGTGCAGTCGTTCTTCACGGCCTGGATCGAGACGGAGACGGACCCGTCCCTGTTCCCGACCAACGAGGTGGGGAGCGAGGAGCGCGGGGATTCGGAAGTCAGCCACGATCCCAACGAGTACGAGATGGGAGCCGGACAGGTCATTCACCTGAAGCCGGGAGAAAAGGTCAACTTCGGCAACCCCAACATCCCCACGAACGGCTTTGACGCCTTCGTCAAATCCGTGGCCACGCAGATAGGCGCCGCCCTGGAGATCCCCCGGGACGTTCTGCTCAAAGAGTTCAATTCCAGCTATTCCGCCAGCCGGGGCGCTCTCCTGGAGGCATACCGCTTTTTCCGAAAGAAGCGGACCTGGCTCGTGGACAGCCTGTGCCAGCCGGTCTATGAGGTCTGGCTGGCCGAGGCCGTGGCCCGAGGACGCATCAGCGCCCCGGGCTTTTTTGCTGACCCTCTCGTCCGGGCGGCGTACTGCGGCGCAAAGTGGATCGGCCCCGCCCAGAGCCAGATCGACCCGAGCAAGGAGGTCAAGGCGGCTATCGAGGCCGTCCACGAGGGCTTTAAGACCCACGAGCAGGCCACCGTCGAGCTTGACGGCGGCGACTGGGAGGAGAACATGGACCAGCTGGAGCGGGAGCAGAAACGCTTGGGCGAGGTCAAAGGCACCACCAATGCGCCGGTAAGCCCCCAGGGAAACAACGACACGGACGGGGACGAGGACGGCCAGGAAGGAGACGACAAATGAACCCGTTTAACTTTATGCGGACCCCCAAAACAAGGGCTTCCGAGCCGGTTATAACCGCCCCCAGTGCCCCCTACTGCATGGAGCGCATCAGCGACACGGAGGCGGAAATCACGCTGTACGGAGACATCGTACAGCGCCGACCGTATGACTGGAGCACCGGCAAGCCCAGTGAGGGCAACTACATCATCCTCAGCGAGTTTCTGAAGGACCTGAAAAGCCTTGCGGACGTGTCCAAACTCACCGTCCGCATCCACAGCGCAGGCGGGAACGCCTACGACGCCATCACCATCCACAACCGCTTGAAAGAGCTGTCCGCAGAGATCACCGTCATTGTTGACGGTATCGCCATGTCGGGCGGCTCTCTCATTATGTGCGCCGCCAAGACGGTCAAGGTGAACCCGGCCAGCCTTGTGATGATCCACAAGTGCTGGTCCTTCAACTGGGACGCCATGAACGCCGACGAGTTGAGGAAGCTGGCGGAGCGCAACGACACCATCGACCGCGCTCAGGCGGCTATCTACCACGCCAAGACTGGCATGAGCGAGGCCGACTTGCTGACCATGATGGGGAACGAAACCTACATGACCGGCCAGGAGGCGGTGGACAAAGGCTTTGCCGACGAACTGCTTGACGGTGATGTCCCGGATATCGCCGCCAGTGCGGACCGCCGCACCATCTACTACTGCGGACAGCCGGTCTGGGCCACCCCGGGCCGACCGCTCCCGGCAAGCATTCCCATCCCGTTGTTTTCTCCCGCCTCGGCGGAAGGAATAAAAACTACGCCGGCCACCACCGGCAACGAAGGAGGAAACCCCATGGCAAAAACCCTTGATGAGCTGAGGGCCGAATATCCCGACCTGGTATCTCAGCTCGAGAACGAGGCGAGAGCCTCTGCGGTTGCCGGAGCCGGTGCGCCTGCTACCCCTCCCGCCGCTCAGACCCCCGCCACCCAGACCCCCGCCGCGCCCGCCGCGGCCCCGGCCCAGGACACGGACCCCGCCGCCGCTGAGCGCGCCCGCGCGCAAACGAGCCCCACCCAGAATCGCCCGCCGGAGCACCGGCGGGCGATTCTTTATCATTTGTTTACAATTCCGGCCCTCCGGACGGCCCGGATATCTAAGATTTGATGTGGGATTGAGGGAAGGAAGCGTGGTCGTTCCATAAGTGAATGATTGTGCTTTCAGCATGTCTTTACCTTTGGCTGTGGAAATGGAACCTGTCAAGTCTGATTTGCGCATGGTACCATAACCTACTACCACCACCTCATCCAATTGGCCTACATCCTCTACCATTTGTACATTAACAACCTTTCGGTTATCAACAATTTCCTCTTTAGGCACAAAGCCAATATAACGGAAAGAAAGTACTGACTTTCTCGTAGGAACCATAATGCTATAATTACCATTCATATCCGTTAATGAATGCACTGTAGAATCATTCTTCAAAATGATTGTTACACCAATTAGCGGCTCTCCTTTTTCATCTGATACGTTACCTGTTACCTTAATACCCTTTTGCTGTGCAGTTTGCTGCACTTTAGGAGCTTCTGGGACCGAAATCGTAATTTGCCTTCCCGACATCTTATAATTCAGCCCTGTCTCTGAAAACAATTCTTTCAACACAGCATCTATTTTCTTATTGGAAACTGAAATGGAGACTTTATTATTCAGATTTTTTTGAACATTCGCTGAATAAATAAAAATGTACTTACTATGTTTTTCGATATAATCTAAGATATCTTTAACTGTGGTATTCTCATATTGTACCGAGAACAAATCTTCTTCGGAATTCCATCGGATAGAATTAGTACCGAACGAAGAACTAGGAATCATAAAAAAGACGTTTATAATACAAAAAAGCTTAAGTCTTTTTTGTAAGTGTAAAAAAATACTTTTCTTTACCATAAAAATTTCTTTTTAGGTTAACAATTTTGGATTTATTGATTTAACTAAGGAATTACTATCGGGTAAATACGGCAATATTTATCCGATTTTTTGTGTCATGATGATAATCTGTTCCTCATAGGCAAGCATATTTAAAAGATTAATTAAAAAGTTATTATTTATTCAAGTATATACTAGTATCTCTTTTTTCTATCGTAAATGGCAATGTTTGCTGAATACATTCAATCACCTCATCTATATCATCTTTCAAATCTAGTTTTCCATAGACCTTCTCACTACCTACCAATGGATCACATTGTATGGATACACCATAATAAATGCTTAGCTTCTGAATAATCTGCGATAAAGTATTGCCATTCAACAGCATAATTCCATCTATCCAACTAATATATTCAGCTACATCCACTTGCTTCTGACAGACAATTAAACCTCCTGCTATATTCAATAAATCATGTGGAGCCAATTGTGCCTTCTTCTCATTCTTATCAGTTACTTCTACTGATCCTTCTACCAATACAATATTGGTCGCACTTCCCCGATAATTGGAAATATTAAACTTTGTACCAAGTACCCGTAATTTAAAATCCTCAGATTCAACAATAAAAGGATGTTTCTTATCATGAGCAACCTCTAGAAAAACTTCCCCTTGAGTATATATCTTACGAATGTCACCTTTAAAACGACGAGGATAAACAACTTTAGACTGGGAGTTTACCACTAGACGAGTCCCATCTGACAGCTCTATTCTAGCCCTCTTACCTGAGGGAACAATCAACTGATTATATTCTTGTTCATCTTTTACCTTTTCTTCTTTAATAACCTGAGAATTAACCGCAACTTTTCCTTCCTTTGAATACTTAATAAAGGCATCTTCATCTAAGTTCAATTGTTCTTTAGCAGTTATCAGAGTTACTTCATCAACAGACTGGCTATCTAGACCTTCTGCAATAGCTTGTAAGTCTAAATCAACAACAGTTTCTAGATTCATAAAATAAATAGTTGATATACAAATCAGAATAGAAGCAGCAATAGAAGCGGAAGTTATCAACAAATAGTTCCGTTTGCGCTTCTTTTCGCTTTTTTGTATTTTCATACGAGTTCTCTCTATAATGGAAGAAGCATCAATTTTCTCTTGTTCGCAGCTTTCCCAAAAGAACCTCAGCGTCTCACCTTCAGGCATAGTGGTAAAATCATCCTCAAGTTTTTCCTGAGAATTCAACTTACCAAATAAATTTGCAAGGCGAAAGTATTCTTTCAAGTTCATAATCTTTTTTAATGTTGTTCTATAATTAAAGACGCAATTAAAAAAAGAATCTCCTAGTTAAAAATGAACTTTTTTCTCATTTCATATAAAAAAATATATAAAACAGATTTGCCTCACGAATAATCTATTGATAATCAAACAAATAAGGCAAGAATAAAAATATTATTCTCAAAAGCGAATATTTAGTTTCTTAGCAATTTCTTCCAATGCAAAAGCTATATGATTATTTATAGTCTTCACGGATATATCTAATAATGCCGCAATATCTTTATAAGGTAGGCCTTCTATTTTTGCCAAGAAAAAAACATGTTTACATTTCGGTGGTAACTGTTGAATAGCATTGTTTATTTTCTCCATTTCTTCTCTGCTAATCATAGCCTCATCCGGTGATTGGATTGGGGCAAATATAAAATCTCCTATATCATCAAGCAATAAATCTGCCTTTCCCTTCTCTTTTCTCAGATAAGAAAGAGCCTTCCGATAGGTTATTGTTTGTATCCAAGCATTCATATTTTCTATGCCAGCCAAAGTTCTTCTATTTTTCCAAACTTCAAAGAAAACATCACTTACAACCTCTTCAGATGGCTCCTTTTGGCCAATCAAAGCATAAACATAGTGATATAAACGTGAGGAATAATATTCCATAAAACGGCAAAAAGCCGCTTCATCACTGTTTACAATTCTGTCTATGTCATTACTTTCAAGTTTCACGGAAGTGTTTTACAGATTACTTCTAATTAACAAAATTGTGCCAAATATAGTAGTATATTAGGAAATATAAAAATAAAAATCGAATTAAAAGTTATCAATTATAGAAAAGTATATACAATAAATATTACAAAAGTCTTTTACTCAAATATCGCACCGGATACCATACAGAAAGAAAGCCGACCGTTAGAACCGTCACAAAGATAAGTAGCACATCCCAAGCGTGAACACTCACAGGATAGGCATCCACAACAAAAGTACCACCGCCACCACCTAATGAGATAATTCCGAATTCCTGTTGGATGAAACACAAAAGCAACCCTAAAACAATCCCGGAAACGGCACCGAAAAGAGAAATAAGACGACCTTCGAATAAAAAGATACGGGAGATCAGTTTATCATCCGCTCCTAAGCTACGTAATGTTACAACATCATCCTTCTTGTCCAAAATCAACATAGAAAGAGAACCGATTACATTGAAGCAAGCAATCATCAAGATAAAAGTAAGGAATAAATAAGAGATCAATTTCTCGATCTCCATGATACGGAAAACATCCGCTTGCTGCTGATAGCGGTTCTGAACGATAAAATCATTACCTAGTATTTTCTCAATTTTGGCTTGTACAGATGAAACATTTGCACCAGGCTTCAATTTCAATTCTATAGCGGAAACCTCTGTTGTATAATCCAGCAGTTGACGAAGAAAATCAAGAGAGGTAAGAATATACTTTCCGTCATATTCCTGCTGATTAACAACGAAGACAACTCCGGGAGAATAAAGATAATCACGATTAAAGGAAGCACCCGGATTTGCCATATTTACTTTAGCATTCCGTTTGGGTAAATACACTTGAAGAGGATCAACAAATTGAAGTCCCGTACCCAAGGTTGCCACCAACTCTACCCCCATCACACCGTAATTCACAATAGAATCATGAAGAAGAAAATCACCGGCTCCATAGAGAATACTATCAATGGCTGTCAATTCTTCAAAATTATCCTCTACCCCCTTTAGAACAACCATAGCTTGACGGTCTTTATATTGTACCATCGCATTCTCTTCGAGAGTTTCTGTAAATACATCTACTTCAGGAAGCAGGCAAACTACGCCAATCCGTTTGTCCTGACCATCAAAGACTTTCCCCTCACGAACAGTAATTTTTAATTGCGGGTCGAATGCTGTAAAAAAGCTGGCTACCATATCCTGAAATCCATTAAAAACAGAAAGCGTGCAGACCAATGCAAGCGTAGCAAGAGCTACTCCGCACACAGAAATGCCGGATATGATATTAATGGCATTATGTTTCTTCTTCGAAAAAAGATAACGCCGGGCTATATAAAAAGGAAAATTCAACTCTGCAACAAATTATTTCATTTCAGCAAAGAATCAATCTTCTCAATATAATCCAATGAATCATCCACAAAAAACTTCAGTTCCGGAATAATACGTAACTGATGGCGTACACGGGTTCCAAGCTCATAGCGAATGGTCTTCATATTATCATTGACATTCTTCACTATTTCTTCTGCCTTCTCGGACGGAAAGACACTAAGATAAACACGGGCTATACTCATATCCGGGCTGATACGAACAGCACTTACAGATACCAGAACACCCGGCATTGCTTTTGTCTGAAGCAGAAATATCTCACTAAGCTCTTTTTGCAACAGTCGAGATATCTTATTCTGTCTAGTTGTTTCCATAAATCTACTCCTTTATTTCTTTCTTATAATCGTTAACCCATCACGTAAGGGCAATATCACTTTCTCCACCCGCTCATCTTTTGCTACGAAATCATTGAATGCCTTAATCCCGATCGTCTGAGTATCAGCACTACGAGGCTGTTCCAACACATGACCATCCCACAATGTATTATCGGCAATGATATATCCTCCTTGTGAGAGATGCGCCAGCGTCATTTCGTAATATTCAATATACTTGCGTTTATCTCCATCTATAAAAGCCATATCAAAAATAATCCCCAAATCGGGAACCAGACTCAACGCATCACCTATATAAAAACGGATTTTATCCGCAAACGGTGATTCCTCAAGCCACGGACGAGTAAAATCTTCTTGCTCATCATTTATCTCAAACGTATGTAACATTCCGCCCTTCTGAAGCCCTTCAGCCAAGCAAAGGGCGGAATACCCGCTATACGTTCCAATTTCCAATATCTGGCGAGGCCGAATCATTTCCACAAACATTTTCAACATCCGCCCTTGCAAATGCCCGGAAGCCATACGAGGACGGAGTAGTTTTACGTGCGTATCCCGATAGAGTGCTTTCAGATAGTCATTCTCGGGATCAATATGCTGCAAAATATATTCGTCTATAGATTCAGTCTCTTGCATATAGCTTTTTACAAATAGCGGTTATTATTCGGCAAAACAGTCTCTTCCGCATGCTTCAAAGCATCTTCCACCACATTGATTTCGAGGAATGAAGTCTGCGTACCTTCTTTACCACTACTCAAATATCCTACCATGTCGGAAGGTTGCAAGCGACCTTCCTTCAACAGACGGCGTAAAGCAGCGAAATAGTATTCCTGCCCATTTGCCAATTCCGGCATATAGATCGCCTCTACTCCATAAGAAAGAGCCAGATGACGCATGGTCTTTTCCTTATAACATATAGCCAATACCGGATATTTACCACGGAAGGCAGCCAAATTACGAGCAGTACGTCCACTGTAACTGTCCGTAATGATAGCACGTATTTTCAGTTTAGATGTAGCCTTAACAGCTTGTTTAGCAAGAAATGCCGTAACATCATTACTATTTTCATCCAAAGGAATGCGAATATCGTTTTCCTCCAACTTATCCTTCTCAGCCTGAGCTGCAATCTTAGCCATCGTTTTCACAGCTTCTACCGGATACTTGCCATAAGCTGTCTCCCCACTCAACATCAAAGCATCCGTACGATAATAGATAGCATTGGCAATATCCGTAACCTCCGCACGAGTCGGACGAGGATTATTGATCATCGTATGAAGCATCTGAGTCGCAACAATTACCGGTTTCTTAGCCAAAATACATTTACGAATCAACACACGCTGAATACCCGGAATACGTTCCTGAGGCACTTCTATACCTAAGTCACCACGAGCAACCATAACGCCGTCAGCCACTTCCAGAATTTCGTCGATATTATCCACTCCCTCCTGATTTTCTATCTTAGCGATAATTCTGATATCGCTATTGTGAGCATCCAGAATTTCACGAATATCAAGCACATCCTGACGGTTACGCACAAAAGAGTGGGCTATAAAATCGATATCTTTTTCAATAGCATAAAGAATATTGTTGCGGTCTTTCTCCGTCAAAGAAGGAAGATTGATACGGACACCCGGTACATTCACACTCTTGCGGCTTCCTAAAGTAGCTTCATTTTTCACCTCACAAAGCAGATAATCGGCAGTCTTATCAATAACCTCCAATTCCAGGTCACCATCATCAATCAGAATGGTACCACCGATATTCAAGTCATGCACAAAATTGGGATAAGAGACAGCAATACATTCGCGGGTCGTTTCAAGTTCCGGATTACCAACTATTTTCACTTTCTCCCCTATCTTATATGGAATCGGTTCCGCATTAGCAGTCGTGCGAACCTCCGGTCCTTTAGTATCCATCAGAATCGCAATACGGTTGGACACCGCACGCACATTTGCAATCAAAGCTTCAAAACCTTCACGGCTGGCATGCGCAGTATTCATACGCACCACATTCATTCCGGCATCAAATAATTGTTTGATAAAATCCACATCACAACGTCTATCCGAAATGGAAGCTACAATTTTAGTCTGTTTCAATAACATAGTCTTTCTACCTATTTATATATTATAATCTTTATTTATTCTCTAATAATGCCTCCAAAGCCAAACGATACGAGTTCAATCCGAAACCGCAAATAACCCCTCTACAGGCACAAGCAATCATGGATATATGCCGGAAACCCTCACGGCTATGTACATTAGATATATGCACTTCAATCACGGGAGATGTCACAGAACGAATTGCATCCTGCAAAGCAATAGAAGTATGCGTATATGCACCGGCATTCAATATAATACCATCCACGTCAAATCCGACCTGCTGGATGCAGTCTATCATTTCTCCCTCAATGTTCGATTGAAAATAGTCGATCTCCAAGTCAGCATATCTTTTGCGAAGCTCAGCAAGATAATCTTCAAATGTAACGCTTCCATAAATAGAAGGTTCACGCTTACCCAACAGATTAATATTCGGGCCATTAATAATTTGTATCTTCATCGCACAATCCTGTTTTTTTATACCTTTGTATCCAAAGAACAATATTTCAAGGTGCAAAGATAGAGAAAAGAAATGGAAATCAACGAAAAAAAACAGAAGAAGGAACAACAAGCACTGATAATCAGAAAGTATCAGCAGTATCTTAAACTGGAAAAGTCCTTATCTCCTAACACACTGGAAGCTTATCTTACAGATTTGGACAAGCTATTAAGTTTCCTGACCTTAGAAGGGATCGATATCTTGGATGTATGCCTGGCTGACCTCCAACGTTTTGCGGCAGGCCTGCACGACATCGGCATTCATCCACGCTCACAAGCACGCATTCTGTCGGGTATCAAATCATTCTTCCGCTTTCTGATCATGGCAGACTATCTGGAAGCAGATCCCAGCGAGCTGTTGGAAAGCCCTAATATAGGCTTTAAACTCCCGGAAGTACTGACAGTAGAGGAAATTGACCGGATCATTGCCACTGTAGACCGCAGCAAAGCCGAAGGACAGCGGAACAGAGCTATTCTGGAAACCCTATATAGCTGCGGGCTCCGCGTTTCGGAACTTGTCAATCTTAAACTATCCGACCTTTATTTTGATGAAGGGTTCATCAAGGTAGAAGGGAAAGGAAACAAACAACGTCTTATTCCGATTTCCCCCAGAGCCATTAATGAGATAAAGCTCTATTTTACAGACCGGAATCAGATAGAAGTCAAGAGCGGACATGAAGATTTTGTTTTTATCAGCCTACGAAGAGGTAAAAGACTCTCGCGAATTATGATTTTCCACATGATAAAAGAACTAGCACAGCAAGCAGGTATTACCAAAAACATCAGCCCGCACACCTTCCGCCATTCTTTTGCGACTCATTTACTAGAAGGCGGTGCCAATTTACGGGCAATCCAATGTATGCTCGGACATGAATCAATCGCAACAACTGAAATCTACACCCACATCGACCGCAATGTGCTTCGCAGTGAGATTATTGAACATCATCCCCGAAATATTAAGTATCGGAAAGAAAAAGAGTCATTATTTCATTAAATTATGATAAAATCGCCCCCTTATCCATATATTTATATTAAGAATTAATATCTTTGCGTTACTTTTTCTGCGTAAAGTAGAAGAAGGTTTGTGAATAGACGATATTTCAATTACAAACATTTAATTTATACCTAAAATGACTAAGAAGTTGTACTTGCCTTTACTCATGGCAATGGTTGTTGCATTATTCTCTTCTTGCAGCAAAAAAATGGGTCCGCTGTCAGCTGATTACTTCACTGTTACTCCGCAAGTGTTGGAAGCAGTAGGTGGTAAAGTTCCTGCTACCATCAATGGTAAATTCCCTGAAAAGTATTTCAACAAGAAAGCGGTTGTAGAAGTTACTCCGGTATTGAAATGGAATGGCGGTGAAGCTAAAGGCCAACCGGCTACTTTCCAAGGTGAAAAGGTGGAAGGTAACAACCAATCTATCTCTTATAAGATGGGTGGTAGCTACACAATGAAAACCTCTTTTGACTATGTTCCGGAAATGGCTAAGTCCGAGTTATACCTCGAATTCAAAGCTACTATCGGTAAAAAAGAAGTTACTATTCCTGCTGTGAAAATAGCTGATGGTGTAATTTCTACTTCAGAATTAGTTAACAATACTTTAGGTAATGCTAATCCTGCATTGGGCGAAGACGCTTTCCAACGTATCATCAAAGAAAAGCACGATGCTAACATCATGTTCTTGATCCAACAAGCTAACATCCGTTCAAGCGAGTTGAAGACTGCTAAAGAATTCAACAAAGAAGTTGCTAACGTAAACGAAGCAGCTAACAAGAAGATCAGCAACATCGAAGTATCTGCATACGCTTCTCCAGATGGTGGTGTAAGCTTGAATACTACACTGGCTGAAAACCGTGAGAACAACACTACTAAGATGTTGAACAAAGACCTGAAGAAAGCAAAAATCGAAGCTCCGATCGATGCAAAATATACTGCACAGGACTGGGAAGGTTTCCAAGAACTGGTTTCTAAGTCTAACATTCAAGACAAAGAGTTGATCCTCCGCGTATTGTCTATGTATCAAGATCCTGCACAGAGAGAACAAGAAATCAAAAACATTTCTTCTGTTTACAAAACTTTGGCTGACGAAATCCTGCCTCAGTTGCGTCGTTCTCGTTTGACTTTGAACTACGAAATCATCGGTAAGTCTGACGAAGAAATCGCTAAGTTGGCTTCTTCCAATCCTTCTGAATTGAATATCGAAGAATTGCTGTACGCAGCTACACTGACTAACGATCCTGCTAAACAAGAAGCTATCTATACTCAAGCTACAAAACAATTCCCGAACGATTACCGTGCTTACAATAACTTGGGTAAATTAGCTTATCAGGCTGGTAACTATGACAAAGCAGAATCTTACTTCAAGAAAGCTGCCAGCGTAAACGCTACTCCTGAAGTTAACATGAACTTAGGTTTGATCGCTTTGATGAAGGGTGACAAAGCTACTGCAGAAGCATCATTCGGTAAAGCTGCCGGAACTAAAGAACTTGGCGAATCTATGGGTAACCTGTACATCGCTCAAGGCCAATATGAAAGAGCAGTAAACTCATTCGGTGACTCTAAGACTAACAGTGCTGCTTTGGCTCAGATCCTTGCTAAGGACTACAACAAAGCTAAAAATACTTTGGCTAACGTAGAAAGACCGGATGCTTACACAGACTACTTGATGGCTGTTTTAGGCGCTAGAACTAACAATTCTTCTATGGTAACAAGCAGCTTGAAGAGCGCAGTTGCTAAAGATTCTTCATTGGCTAAGAAAGCAGCTACAGACTTGGAATTTGCAAAATACTTCACAAATGCAGATTTCATGAACATCGTTAAATAATAGAATTACCACTCTATTTTAAATATTAAGAATTGCCTGTCATTACAAATGACGGGCAATTCTTTTTTTTATCTGCAAAAAACCGTACTTTCGCAGAAAAGAAATAAAAGCAATGAAAAAGAGTAGCATTTTAATCCTCATAGCCATCTGTCTATTCGGTTGCAGCAAGTCTTCTAAGAAAGTAAGCATAACCGGAGAAATCGAAGGATTGGGAACAGATACACTTTATCTATACGGTATGGACGAATTGCGCGACCAAATAGATACTATTTTCACCAAAGACGACAAGTTCTCTTATTCAACCCCAATAGACACTATTACCTCCGCTTTTCTGCTCATTAAAAATCAGATAGAATACCCTATTTTCCTTGATAAAGGGAATAAAATCAAAATAAAGGGAGATACCGATAACTTGGAAGCCCTAACCATCTATGGCAATACATTTCCAAAAAGAACTGAGCGGTTTAAATAACCCGTCCGAAAAAGATGTGGAACAAAAAGCTGAAGAATTCATACAGCAACATCATTCATCTTTCGTAAGCCTCTATTTACTAGATAAATATTTTGTCCAAAAAGAATCTCCGGACTTCAATAAGATAAAAAAACTAATTGAAGTCATGACAGGAATACTGCAAGATAAATTATATATTGAAAAGTTGAACGAAACCATATCCCAAGCCGAAAAAACCGAAATAGGGAAATATGCCCCCTTCTTTAGTTTGCCTAATGCCAAAGGAGAAAAAATTACCCGCACATCAAAAGACTTCAAAAAGAAAAACCTTTTAATCAACTTCTGGGCTTCTTGGGGAGATAGTATATCCAACCGTCGCAACAACAATGAACTAAAGGAACTTTATAAGAAATACAAAAAGAGTAAATATATAGGTATGCTCGGTATCTCTTTCGACGTAGACAAAAAAGAATGGAAAGACGCAATAAAACGTGACACGTTAGATTGGGAGCAAGTTTGTGATTTCAGCGGACTTAATTCAGAGATTGCCAAACAATATACCATCAAGCAAATTCCCGCAAACATTCTTCTGTCGGCAGACGGAAAAATCCTGGCTAAAAATCTCAGTGGAGAAGATTTGAAGAAGAAAATCGAAGAAGTCGTTTCCGCAGCAGAAGAGAAAGATAAAAAAGACAACAAAAAGAAAAAATAATCAGTAACCAAACGTGTTAATCAAAGTATTCGGAGCGGCTGTTCAAGGAATTGATGCAACACTCATCACAATCGAAGTAAACAGCTCGCGTGGCTGTATGTTCTATCTGGTCGGCCTTCCGGATTCTGCGGTCAAAGAAAGCCATCAACGCATAATCTCCGCTCTTCAAGTTAACGGTTATAAGATACCGACCAGTAACCTGATAGTCAACATGGCACCGGCAGATATTCGCAAAGAAGGTTCAGCCTACGATTTACCCCTTGCCATCGGCCTTCTGGGAGCCAACGGGACTATATCTTCCGAAAAATTCCCTCGCTACTTGCTAATGGGAGAACTGAGTCTTGATGGAAGCATACAGCCCATCAAAGGAGCTCTTCCTATTGCGATTAAAGCTCGTGAAGATGGCTTCGAAGGATTAATCATTCCCCAACAAAATGCCCGAGAAGCTGCCGTAGTCAATCAATTGAAAGTTTATGGCGTCAGCAATATTAAAGAAGTCATCCAATTTTTCAATAATGAGCGAGAATTAGCGCCAACCATAGTCAATACTCGGGAAGAGTTCTATGCCCAACAAAGTAACTTTGAATTTGACTTTGCCGATGTAAAAGGACAAGAGAATGTGAAAAGAGCCCTCGAAGTGGCAGCAGCCGGTGGTCACAACTTGATTATGGTAGGTGCACCTGGAAGTGGAAAGTCAATGATGGCAAAAAGATTACCCTCCATCCTTCCTCCACTTTCTTTAGGAGAAAGTCTCGAAACAACCAAAATACACTCCGTAGCTGGAAAGCTAAACCGCAATTCATCACTAATAACCCAGCGCCCCTTTCGAGATCCACACCACACCATCTCACAAACCGCCATGGTAGGAGGAGGGAGTTTTCCCCAGCCCGGAGAGATAAGCTTAGCGCACAACGGGATCTTATTTCTTGACGAATTGCCAGAATTTAGTAGAAACGTACTCGAAGTACTACGACAACCGTTGGAAGATAGGCGTATCACCATTTCCCGCGTAAAAAGCAGTATAGATTATCCTGCCAGCTTCACATTGGTAGCCTCCATGAACCCTTGCCCATGTGGTTATTACAATCACCCGACCAAAGCGTGTGTATGCAGTCCCGGACAAGTGCAGAAATACTTGAATAAGATTTCCGGTCCTTTGCTCGACAGGATTGATATTCAGATTGAAATCATCCCAGTCCCTTTTGACAAAATCTCCGACCAACGAAGAGGAGAGTCCAGTGCCGCCATTCGTAAACGTGTAATCAGAGCTCGTCAGATACAAGAAAAACGCTATGCTGAGTATCCGGGAATCTACTGCAATGCACAGATGAGCAGCAAGCTATTATCCATTTATGCGCGGCCGGATGACAAAGGACTTTCCCTGCTGCGAAATGCAATGGAACGCCTCAATCTTTCCGCACGCGCATACGACCGTATATTGAAAGTAGCGCGTACCATTGCCGATCTAGAAGGAAGTGAACAGATTCTTTCCGCTCATTTGGCAGAAGCCATCAGTTATCGGAATCTGGATAGAGAGAACTGGGCGGGATAGAGAGCCGCCTTCCGCTCCATCTTGTAAAAGTAAGAGACTACACTATTTGTATACTATAATTACCTCAATCCCGAAAGATACCACACAAAGGAAAACGTTCCATCAAATATCATTACAGCTTAGTACACAAACGTATGATACATTTATAATAAACTTTTGAGCAGTTTATTATAAACGGTATCCAAGTTTATTATAAAATCTCAAATTGCGAATTCGGCTTTTATCGTCTATTTTTTACAACAAAAAAGGCTGCAAATTCCACAAAATTCGCAGCCTTAGCCTATATCAGATACTCTATCTCCTGGTATAGTCCAAGAAGAGAGAGAACAATTGTCACTATATTATACTACTTCTATATTCATTTTTATCTAATTTTTCAGTTATTATCAGGCAGAAATCCATTTCCTTGAGCTACAAAGATACAACATTAAAATGCATTTGTCAAGTCCCTGACAGGTTTCAGCCCGAAAAACAAAAGAGGAAAGTGTCCGAAAAGGATTTCCTCTTCATCATTCCGTCCATCTACACTCTTATTTCCAGCAAATAGACTGCAAGAACCACGCCTTATTATCGTCACTCAAACCTTGGCGTTTCAGAACTTCCGGAAAATCATTATAACTTTTCCAGAAATCGGAAACTAAAGAAGAAATCTTGTCCGGAGCATAAGTAACTGCTTCACTTAAACTTCCCATCTTACCAAATTCTTCTTTAAAGCAAATATATGAATCACGATATTTCAACTGCTCCATAGATTTGGCAACTCGTCTTGATGCTCCCAATAAACCGTTCATATCAGCCGTTTCCGCAGGATAAACTATCTTAATGACCTTTTCCTGGTCGCAAGACAAAACCGGCAAATCGACAGAAAGGGCAAACTCTTCACCTAAGTATTCGTATTTTGCAGGTTGTCCGTTCACAGTAACAGACTGCGGGACAAGCGATGAGAGCACCTTCACTTTAAATGAACGGGAAACAGGCATATTTTTATATTGTCCTTCACGCTTGCCGATAACAATTGTTTGTTCCTGTCCCTGGCGGGAAGCTGTCAGTTTAGTCACAGCATATTCTGACGCATAATTCTTATCGTTTCCATTATCCTCGTAGAAACTAAAGGAAGACGCCCCATTTCCACCGGGGAATACGGTAATTACAACTTCTTCGTCATTGCCATTCAAGTTCATTACTTTGCTTGTGTACATTGGCAATACAGCGCCTGCCTTTACATAAATCGGATATTCGTCGATAGCAAAAGGACGCTCTACAATCTGACCGCCTTTCAGCAAAGTACCGGTATGCATTTCATACCACTCACCTTCGGGCAACCACGCACGCACCTGTACATAACCATCCTTTGCCGGAGCCGTAGCGGGAGCAACCAAAATATCATCTCCAAACATATATTCACTGCGGAATTCATAAGCCTCTTTACTTTCCGGATAGTCATAATACATCGGACGGCAAAGTGACAACCCTTCATCATACCCTTTACGGGCCATCGTGTAAATATACGGAGCCATCTCATAACGCTGCCGGATTGTCTTACGAAGAATATCACAATACTCTTTGTTAAACACCCACGGTTCTTTATTCAAACCGGCACTCTTTTGCGAGTGCGTACGCATAATCGGACTTAGAGCTCCGAATTGCAACCAGCGAGTGTACATTTCCGGATCGATACTTTCGCCGATATGTCCGCCCAAGTCATGGCTCCAATAGCCATACAATACATTAGAAGCCGTAGAATTGAAATAAGGCTGAAAATCCAATGATTTCCATGATACAACCGCATCACCTGAAAAACCGACCTGATAGCGATGATTTCCCAAACCTCCCCAACGATGGTACAACATAGGACGCGTATCCCGGTTCTTTTCCATATTACTGAAAAAGGCATAATTAATCCACCAGGTATTACTCAAATTCTTCATTTTCGGGTCATAGATCCCTTGCTGCCAATCCAGCCACCAGAAATCAACCCCGTCTTTCTCCATCGGAGTCAATACATTCTTGAACATATTCTTGATAAACTTCTTATCTGAGTTTATCCATGGAATCGTTTGTTTGGACTGAGGATCAATTCCCATATCCTTTGCCAGTTCAGGATATTTTTCTTCATAAGAAGCCACTCCATCCGCAGGGTGCAGGTTGAGGGTTATTTTCACGTCATTTTGTTTGAGGTATCCGAGGAATCCTTTCGGATTCGGAAACAGGTCCCTGTTCCAGGTCCAACCAGTCCAACCGCCTTTTCCTTGTTCCGTATAATGCCAGTCCATATCTACTACCAATACATCCAAAGGAATCTGATACGTATGGAAATTATCAATCAAATTGCGGAATTCCTTATCAGAGTACAACCAATAGCGCGACCACCAGTAACCGAACGCATAGCGGGGTGGCAACGGCACTTTTCCGGCAAAAAGAGTATAATCTTTCAGAGCTGCTTTATAATCATGTCCATAAGCCATGAAGTACCAGTCCTGCCCGCCATTAGCCGGACGCTCTTTCACCCAATCCCAGTCCTTATCATTATCAAACAGAAGTCCTTGCGAATCATCGATGAAAGTCCAGCCGTCCGTAGCCAGCAGACCATCTTCCAGTTTCAGTTTTTCACCCTTCTTTGTATCAGCCACCCAAGTCTGTGTCTGCGTATCACCATCCATGCCATCCAATGTACGATAAGTACCTTTCAAGTTACCCTTCTGTTGCATACCGGGTTTCCAGGAAAAAGGCAGCATTTCTTTAGCTGCGGTGATAATTAAGTTCTTATCCGTAAACTGTCCGCTGTTTTTCTTATAACGCATCTTCATCTTAGAAGTCGTTATTTCAACCCATCCTCCTCTTGTTTTCAGTTTGTAATCTACTTGAGGATACAGGCGATTGATAGCCATGTGCGATCTGTCGTCTACAAATTTCCCATCCGGAGCATATTCCAAGCGGAGAGCCCCGTCGGAGATGACTGTGAATCTCACGTTATCATCCGTATATGCGATATTCCGTTGTGTGTTTTGTGCTTGCAGTGCAAATAGAACACTCTGTAAAATGCAAAGCAAACTTAGCAGTAATTTTTTTTTCATAACATTTTTAAAACCTATAAATTTAAAATCCGAGAACAAAATTAGGATAATTGCAGCTATATAGCTGCAATTATCTCATACCAATTACTTATTATCCTTGAAAGCAGGTGCTTCCGCCTTCACAACCGGACCATCTCCTACGAGATAAGGCCATCCGTTGTCATCCCAATACACTCTATCAAGCAAGACTACGCGACCCAAAGACGGATCGGAAGTGCGGTAAGCGTGATAGATTATCCAATCTTTACCTTCATCATCTTGTACTATTTCAGCATTGTGCCCTGTGCCCAGGAATGCATCATTCTTATGTATCAACACCTCATGTTTGTTATCGTTCATCTTTTCGCCCGCCTTATTTACATAAGGACCGAAAAGATTTGTAGAACGGCATACCACCGTCTGATAGGTACTATTCGCACCTTCACAGCAGGTACCGGTAGAACAGAACAGATAATAATAATCGCCTCTTTTCAATATATAGGACCCTTCGTAAGCATTCGTGTTTCCGGTGTTGGCAGCAACTTGGATTTTTGTTGCTTTCGCATTCTCTATTCCACCTTTCAGCGAAAGGCCATCCTCGCTCAACTCAACTCCCCAAATACCATACCAGCTTCCCCAAAACAGGTACTTCTTGCCGTTATCCTCGATATAGAAAGGGTCGATACTGTTGTGCACGCCAATCTCATTGCTCCGGAATAACTTACCTTGGTCGGTAAACGGCCCTTCCGGTCTATCCGAAACGGAAACTCCAATACCACAAGTTTCTCCACCGCCCCATTTGGACAAAGAGTAGTACATTACATATTTACCATCGATATAATTAATATCCGGTGCCCAGATACCAGCATCCGGCTCCCATGACGGTTTTTTATCTTCCTCATAGGCACCACTCACATAAGTCCAATGTACCAGATCCTTAGACTTATGTATCCATGTATTACCTCCCGTAGCGTACAGATAGAAATAGCCATCCTCTGCCTTTATCACTGTCGGGTCCGGATTATCGGAGTCTATAACCGGATTTGAATACCACACTTTGTCTACCAACGGCGTTTGCACCGTTTCACCTTTCTGCTTGTCACTATTACCGCACCCCCAAGTGAATAGGGAAATCATTCCAAGCGCGATTATATTTTGCATATACATAAGTTTTGAGTTTTTCTTGTTAATTGTTACTATTCTATTCCAAATCCGGATTTAATTCCACATCGGGACCCAATATAATATCGATCTTAGAGGTCTTTGATGCCTTAGCTGCTTCGGAAGTAATTGGCGTACCATCTGCCTGGAACGCTTCCAATGTAATGCTCAGTTGAGCTTCCTTTCCATCCAATCCAAAGGTTCTCATGTATTCCATGATCTGCCGGTTAGTAAAAAGCAGTTCACGCACTCCGTCATAGGTCAATATACTCTTATCCTCTACTCCTATTGTCTCAGTCGTTTCTCCATCCACTTCCAGGCCCAGGGTTATGACATATTTCGATGCCGTATCCATATCCAGCCAACGGTAGACGAAGGCAACTCCATCAATATTCTCCTGCACAATTTGTACATAGTAATTTTCTGACTCTACTTCCACTCTCGGTACACGCGGCTGCGGTTCACCCGCACTTTCTACGTCGCCACAGGCTCCCAACACAACTATATTGGCAAGCAAACAGATTATAATAAACAGTTTTTTCATGATTTCCATATTTTAATTAACTCATTATGAAGATTACTCAGCAGGATTCAGATATATCTTCATTTGGTCAAGGTCTACTGTCAAAGTGTATTTACCATCCGATGCTACGCTCCATTTCAAGTCTCCACCGTCACCTTGATATCTCGCTTCTCCAAGTTCATGTTCTGTTGCCGGATTGGCAAGGTTGACGGGAGCAAAGAAGAATTTACCACCCCAATCAAGTTCCACTGAAAGTTTAAATTCATTACTGCCGCCATTGTAATAGAAATTGCCAGTATAGGTCCAAAGCTCCGGATGGCGTGGATCCTTACTTTGCAAAGCCCCCTTCTCTTTAGCCACTCCTAAGTCCCAACCTACATCACAAGAATTACCGACAATCCAAATACCATCTTTCGGCAAAGGATACAAACTGACTATGTTCACATCAAATACATTCAGATCGACTACTATTGTATATGTACCGCTCTTTGTATTCTCCAGCATCTCATAATCACCATCTTCCGCTACATACTGCAAAGAGTTATCTCCATTTTCGCCTTTCATGTAACATGGATAATCCGATTCTGCACTGAGCGCAAAGAAGTACTTGCATGGTTTCAATTCTGCCTGTGACTGGTAGATTCCCGAACCGACAACTTTTTCCGTCATTCTCCGCATAGACCTTTCACCATCTTCCGTTATCATCACCATATAAATCGCAGTAGCATTCTTATCATACCCGACCACATCGAATTGTGTTTTCGACAATTCCGGTTTCAAATACTGAGCAGACGAATTCACTTGAGCGATTACCTCTGCCTCGATAGTAACTTTATCTCCGGGAAGTATGCTCCAAGAAGCCAAAATATCATTCAGTTCATTATGCGTGAAGCTGATAGAGCGTTCTCCGGCTTCAATTTCATATAAGCTAGTGACATTGGAGTGTAAGTCCGCCATATACATTCTAAAGAAGTAAGCAATACTGGCGTCAGCACCACCACGCTGTGCTGCAGCGTTCCACGTAAAAGTAACCGCAGTCTCGTTCTCCTTCTCTTTCTCCAAAGTAAGTTCGGTAGAAGAAGCCTTTAATAGCATCTGGTCTGCAGGTGTTTCCAGTGTGTAGTACTCCGGATCTTTATTACAGCTCGCTACTATCGATACCAGAAAGAGCAAGCATATTAATTTCATTATCTTATTCATAATCATGCTTTTCATTTAATTAATTCCAGAAAGGAGCCTGAACAAGGTTAGGATTCTTATTTATCTCCTCGAAATATACCGGCATCCAATACATTGCCCTTTTCCATACACGTGTCTGGAATACAGTTCTCTTATAGAACTCATTACTGTTCGTTCCACCATAATTCATGCCATAGTCATCTCCACACATTTCAGGAAGACTCTCAACGATTCTCCAACGGCGGATATCCGACCAGCGTGAACCTTCGCAACAAAGTTCAACACGCCGTTCCATACGAACTACCTCACGTACTGCCAGCTGATTGTCATCTACATGAATATATTTAGGGTCATCCAATGAAACAGTATTCAATGTATACTGCCGCACACCTGCACGTTCACGCACCTTATTTACATATTTCAACGCTTCCTCACGGGATACCTTATTATCATAAGCCTCATTGATTGCTTCGGCATAATCAAGGAAAGAAGCTGATAAACGGTACAAGAACATTTGCCGCCATTTATAACTGCCATTCTTCGGATTATCCTGAGGATATACTTTTTTACGAACCAAATAACCATTTTGAGGAGCATCGTGTGTGTAGTCGTTATCTTTCTGGTTCTTAAAGAACTCATATTTACGTCCGGCTAAGGCATACCAAGAACCATTATAACTCACCGTTGTATAGAAACGCGGTTCGCGGTTGCAATACATATTATAAGTCCCTTCTGCAGTCACTTCTCCCTTTTGTCCTGTTCCACCTGTCCACTCAGTGACTCTTGTTTCTTTTTCTGTAGAGAAACCTCCTTCCACATATTCTGCATTGTCATCCGTTATCGGAAGCCCGTTCTTCATAAAGAAAGCATCTACCAGCCCTTGATATACTCCCAAACCATTTCCACCACCATACTCCTTAGTCACAGCCTTATTGGTATAGAACTGATAACTTTGATAAGCATCCTGCTTTGTGTAAGGGAACAGAATTTCCTTATTTCCATCCTGAAACTTGGTGAACCAAACATTTTCAAGCGAAGTGAAAGGGTCAATCTCTCCTTCTTCATTATATTCCACATACAAACGGTATCCAGCCTGGTCTGCCTCATCAAGCAAAAGTTTACAAGCCTCAGCAGCCTTTACCCACTTTTCCTGACTGTAAGTAGAATTAAACAGTTCTTCTCCCTCCTTATTCTTATGCCCGATGTACCACTCATTACCATTCACAAGCGGACTGGCTGCAAACAATAACATTTTTGCACGAATAGTCAGACACATAACGGAAGTGATACGACCATATTTCTCTACACTTTGCCATACAGGCGGCAGTTGCTTTGCCGCTTCCAGCATTTCATTATCCAAATGACTGACAATCTCGTCAAACGGTCTCTGTCCCACCATTAAGTCCGAAAGAGTAAAGTCAGTAGGAGCAATGTAATTGGGTCTAAAAGGAATCGGTCCATAAGTCTCCAACAATTGCCACCAATAATAAGCTGCAAGGAAACGCGCTTCCGCTTTCATATAATCCACTTCTTTCTGTGACAGATCGGCCTCAGGCAATGCATGCACCCGCTCAATAAATATGTAAGCCTGGCGTATTTTCCGAGGAAGACCATCCCAGAAATTACCCGCCCATTGTGTATTAGGCGTCCATCCACCAAGAATCTTAGTGATATTAGGCCAGTCCCACTGTTGCCAACGTGCGGAAGCAGTCAGGTCATCCGCAAATACTTCCCATCCGTATGTATTCAACCAGTCATTTCCCGGATTAGGAATACGGCTGTATACATTAGCCAGCCAAGATTCTACCTTTGTCTTATTTTCAAAGACCATATCTATATCAATCTCCGTATCCGGTTCTTTGTCAAGATACGTACAGGAACCCAACGATACGATGCCTATCAATCCGGCAAATATATATTTCTTCAAACTCATGATCGTCTTTTTTTAAATTAGAAATTCAGGTCAACTCCAAACATAACGGAACGCATAGCAGGATAACGCAAACCGGTATCAGTATCCAATTCCGGATCCCATAGTTTGAACGGAGAAAAACAGAAAAGGTTATTACCGCTCACGTAGAAACGAACCGACTTCGAATGTATCTTCTCGGTTATCATTTTCGGCAAAGTATATCCCAATTCCAAAGTCTTGAGACGCAAGAATCGCATATTCTTTTTCCACCAGGTGGAGCTCCGGTAGTTTTGCCGGTTAGGCTCTTCCGACAATCTTGGCCAAAATACATCCTGAGAAGAATTCTCTTCTGTCCACCGGTCATTATAGTTGGAATAGACATTTCCTTGCAACGTTTGTCCGCTACCCGGAATAAAGTATGTAGTATTACCGATTACACGATAAGTATCGCCTGTCCCTTGAAAGAAAAAATTCAAGTCCCAGTTCTTGTAATTTATATTACCACCGAATCCGTAAACAATACGCGGGTCTACTGTTCCGCCAATATAACCTTCATCTGCATCAGTAATGAAACCATCACCGTTCATATCCACATATTTAATATCACCCGGACGAACCTTGGAAGCTCCTACATCTTGTGTCGGTATACCGAATTTTAAATTACCATCCGCATCAAAGTCATCTGCCGTAAACAGTCTTTCTGCCTGCAACCCCCACAAAGTATTCAATGAACGTCCTGTCAGCCCTTTGTATGTACCTACCACAGATTCCGGTTCATCATACTCGTCTACCCGATTGATAGCATAAGTAAAGTTAGAACGGAAACCTATAAACCAATCTTTATTGATTTGTTTACTATAATTCAAAGAGAATTCCACACCACGATTAGTCACTTCACCAAAGTTAGCCCATGGATTTGTCAAGAATCCGGTTTGTGACGGAATAATTTTACGCTGCATGAAAATATTAGTACGCTTTTCTTTAAATACATCTACTTGCAGTTCCAGTTCATTCCATAAGCCCAATTCTACTCCAAGATTCATTTTTAATGCAGTCTCCCACGTAAGGTTTTCCACTCCTACTTCTCCTTCAGAAATACCTTTACGTTCAATCTGCCCTGTATCACCCCAGTGATACGTGTCTGCATCTGTCTTCAATGTTGTCATATAGGCAAAACGTCGTCCACCAATGTCATCATTACCAACTTTTCCTATAGATGCTCTTAATTTCAATTTACTCAAAGTATTTCTGAACTTATCCATAAAAGGTTCTTCGGATATAAGCCAACCAACTGCAAGAGAGGGGAAAAATCCGAAACGTTTTCCTTTGGCAAAATTCTCCGAACCGTTATAACCAAAGTTAAACTCCGTCACATAGCGGCTATCGAATGTATAAGAAAGACGCCCCGCAATACCTTGCTTTCTATAAGGCTGTACACTACCGTTGTCAAAACTTTGCTGATTATACAGGAACAATGCATCCACATCATGTTTTCCGAAAGTACGTGCATAAGTCAGCGTTCCTTCAAAGTAGACCCTCGAATTTCCATATTCACCTTTATTGCCATGTCCCAAAGAATCATCTCCGTATTTCAACACCGAATGAATCAGGTTACCCTCTATATCACGACCGGTAGCAATAGTATAGTAAGTCGCATTCTTGCCTCTGGTTATCGAACTCTGATTCCAGCGGTCGAACGAGAATGACACTTTCGCTTTCAATCCCGGAGTGATCATTTTCAGGTTCTGCTCGACAGCAAACAAAGATTGAATCTGTGAGGCCGTAACCACATCATATCCACTTTGTGTCACAGCAGCCCAAGGATTGACTCCGTTGATATTCATGATAGGAATTGTTCCGTCAGAGTAACGGGCAGGGTGCACAAAAGGGGAAGTCATAAATGCTCTGTCGAAAGCATTGTCCGTACTAAAAGCCTGCTTACGGTGCGTCTGCAAGAAACCGCCGACATTCAAACGCAGTACTGTCGTCTTGGTAACATCCAAATCGACATTGGCACGCATGTTATAACGGGTCAGCTTCATTCCGGTGTCATAAGGCAATGTCTTGTCCGTTTCCATAATTCCTTTCTCACCGAAATAAGAACCGACCAATGAGTACCGGAGAAAATCGGAGCCACCCGACACCGTTAAATTAGCACGAGTAGAGTAAGCGTAATCTTTCGTTATTTGATCCAGCCAATTTACATCCGGATACAAATCCCGGTCATATCCATAACGAGTCCTGTCAATCTGCTCCTGGCTGAATGGCAAGCGTGTCCTGTCTTCCGTAAGTTCGTTCAATAATGCCATATGATCGGCTGCACCGATAAACTCAGGAAGTTTTGTAGGTTCTGAAATAGAATGTTCCACCCGAAGATTCACAGAAGGAGCACCTATCTTACCACGTTTTGTATTAATAACAATCACACCGTTCGCACCGCGCACACCATACATAGCACTTGCCGAAGCATCTTTCAATACAGAGAACGATTCTATTTCCGCCGGGTCGATATGATTTAGATCACGTTCAATTCCATCAACCAATACTAGTGGCGACTGTCCGCCAGAGAAAGAGGCAATACCACGAATCCAAAAATTAGAAGAATCGTACCCGGGTTCACCGGAACGCTGAACAGCTATCACACCGGCAATTTGTCCCGCCAGGTTATTAGTAACAGAACGTGAAGACCCCACCTGCAACTTCTTTGGCTGCAATGTTTCGATAGAACCGATAACCGACATTTTTTTCTGGCTACCATATCCCGTAACCACCACTTCGTCCAGCGCTTCAATATCTTCCTCAAGAATCACATCAAAGTTAATCTTGCTTCCAACTTTTATTTGCTGGGTTTTAAATCCTATATAGGAAATCTCAATTACGGAACTTTTTCCCGGCACATCCATATAGAAATGTCCGTCCATATCCGTTATCACTCCAGTGCCTCCTTCTTCCATAACGCGTATATTCACACCGGGAAGAGGATTCCTGTCCTTATCGGTTATCGTACCACTAATACGAATACCTTTCGCCTGCTCCGACAGATTCGTCTTACCAGCCATAGAATGTACAGGTAAAGCGGAGTTGGCACTTGTTCCATAGTACAACAACAAGCAAACAAAAAATGCTTTCTTCAAATCCATAATATTAAATTTAAAAATCTCATAATAAATACTTTGTCTCTAACCGAGTGAGAGCAAAAGTAGGCAACCAATGCAAAATATAATAAAACAAACAATTCAATAATTAAAAGAATTTGTTCAAAATCAAATTAAAATATAATAGATATAAATTCTGACCTATTTATGTCATTTCAAGAAATACTCCGCACGCCCCGGAGTGAACAACTCCCACAAAGAAGCTACCGTCCAACCCGGTGCAAAGATATCATTATAATATCCCTTCCCGTTTTTTCCATAATCCCAATTTGTGTGCTGAACAACTTCCGGATAGTAACCGGGCTTAGCCACTCCGCATAAATGTCCCTCATGAGGCAGAAGTTGGCGCATAGAAGTAGAAATGACTTCTGCAAATTGCGAGAAGCGGGGTTCTGCATATTCCTTTGACAGCCATCGCAACACAGAAGCAAACTCAAACACAAATACATCAATATGGTTGTTTTCCACCGACACATTGCCCCAGCCGCGGGTTTTCAGACCAATATCTCCCAACATCTGTCCCTGCGCGAAAGGAACATCCCATACATAATACCATGACAAGGCAAAATAAGCCGCTTTCTTCGTCAGGTCTGCATAATGCCGGTGCTCGTCTCCTTTTGTAATCAATGAAAGATAATAGGTAGCCGTAGCAGCATACAGAGATGCCTCCTTGTCTTCGCAGTTGGCATCAAGTGTGGACGAGAAATAGTCGGCTTTAGAAATCAATACTTTCTCCAGATAATCCGCAGTCTGCTTAGCACTGGCAAGGTATCGCTTGTCTTTGAAATACTTGTATCCCATTACCAGCGGCAAAGTAGCCGAAGGAGTACTACCCCCACTAGTGTCAACTATCGTAAAATCATCACGAAACTTGCGGGGGAAACTACCGTCAGCCTGTTGCAACCGCAAAAGTATATCCAGCATATTTTTCATCTTCTGCTCCCATTCGGGATGACGACGCCCGTTCTCTTTTTCATAAGCAAGAAAGTGCAACATAGCATAGATTCCTTCGGATTGACGGCGTATACTGTGCACAGGATCTTCATAGCCTTTATCAAAATCGACCGACTCTTTGAAGAAACCGACCGGAGTAAAGCCGTTCTTCAAGTAGCTATCAAACACTTTCATACTATTTGCTTTCAAATCCTCCCTATCAGATTGGTGACCATATTCCCAAGCATTGAATGCATTAAGAAGCACACGACCAATAAATCCTACTTCCGCCTGCCCATTACTCTGGCAATTTTCCGTCATTAGATGTATTCCCGAATTATAAACCAACGGATGTCCTTCTACGAAGCTACTTATAAAGAATCCGCTAAGAACTTGCTTCATATCCGTTATGGAATTAGGAGTCTCCACAGGTTTAGGTCCATAAGTGTCATAACTATATTCCCATGCATGGCATATAAAATCAGAATAATCATCAGCCTTATTCTCCTGAATCTCCCATGTCAGCAGAACAGTCTCCCCTTTTTTTAGGAATTGAAAAGCTTCTACCGCAGGTGCCAATGTCAGCTTACGAATATAACTCTTGGGAGCTTCACGATAAGGAAAGCCAAAAGAGAGCGCAGTTATTCCGTCTTGATTCTCAAATCCGGTAAATCCTAGAGACGTTTTACCTGAAAGGATAATTTCTCCTTCCCGATGAGTGCTCAAGGCTTCTTCTGCAAACTTATCGATACGGCTCACAGTCACAAAGTGTTTTTCTTTTTCCGAATAAACACCCGTAAGCGGTGCGCTTAGCCTGTCTTCACGCACCAACCAACTATCTGAAGAATGGAACGAAGGCGCATCTTTAGGCGAACGGAGATTCCGGCGATACCAGAAACCCGGCATATAAAATTGACAATCATCATGGCGATAGCCTGTTGATAGCCGTTGACTATAATTAAAATAAATATCTTCGAGTGCTGTTATACAGACATTTACCCGTAATTTTCCATTTACATCTGCCACCCTCTGAGTGATTGTAACCGGAATGCTTTCAGAAGCTTCCAATAAATAGGATGAACGGTTATTCCCCAATTGCTGCAAGTTCAATGAATACCTTTCAGCTACATTTCCCGGCACTTTCAACGATATGGACGCTGAAATATTTTCCGGAACATAGTTGACAGCTTCAGCAACTCCGACATACAGTGTAATAAGCGCCCCGCAAAACAAACATTTAAAATTCATGCAAACCTGATTATATGAATCAGTAAAGGATACTGGTTCTGTGTTAATATTAAGTTATTACTGCAGCAAAAATAGGGGTTTGCACTTATTTCAGGTATTAAAAACAGGTCAATAAATGAAAGTTTAGTCTCAATCGGGCTAAATGAAAGCAGAAATCAACGAATAATGTTTCGTACAGTGTGTATATATGTATACTTCATTACACCAAGACTTAACAATGTTATTTTTGCATCCGGACATAAGTCTTTCTATCCGGTCCCACTCCTGTTATCGTCAACTTCTTCCAATGTTTCGGCAGTTTTGAGAAAAGCTGCTTGATACCATTATCTGTAACTTCCAAACCGCAAAAGCCATTAATGACAGTTTGTAAAAGTCCTCCCGCACCAGTTACAAAATAAGGATTCGTTCCTCCTGCACCTTCGGAAATAACGCCAAACGGAGGTAACTGGTTAGGACGGAAACTTTGCACAAACAGTTCATAAGCTTTATCACTTTCACCAAGACGCGCATATTGCAAAGCCAACACAGATAAAGACATTGCCGGTCCGGATTTATCTATTTTATCTTCATAGTACTCCAAGTCCTTACGGATTTCTTCAGGATGGGTTATCAGATTTAATGGATATACCAGCAAATTGGCATCCGCTTGTTTTATTGTCTGTCCGTTATAGCCTTCATACTCCATAGTCACTCCATTCTCAAATTTCGGAATCCGTAGTTTTGAAGCTATCTCCTTCCAGATTGCAGGTGCTTTAACACCGCATACCGCAGCAGCTTTAGCAGCATCTTGCAATGCACGCATAGCAGCACCATTGGTAAATGCATTATCATCCACCCCTTCAGCATATTCATCGGCACACACCACATTGCGAATCGAATAAGAACCATCCTCATTATTCTTTTCTACACGACTTACCCAAAATTCCGCCACTTTCTCCATCAAAGGAAAACCTTCTTCACGCAACCACCGTTTATCACCACTCATACAGTAATAATTCCAGGCCGCGATAGCAATATCGGCAGTGATATGATGTTCAAAAGCTCCGGTCAAGGCCCAAGTAGGACATGACTCTTCTCCAGCATCATCACTTTCCCAAGGAAACATGGCTCCGTCATACCCATAGCTCAATGCTCTCTGACAAGCAGCTTCCAGTCTGTCCGTACGGTAGTCCATCATTGTCCTTGCAATGCCCTGATTCATGAAAAGCATAGGCGGATACATCCAGAACTCGGTATCCCAGAAAATATGCCCATTGTATCCTTGGGCAGAAAGCCCGAAAGGAGAGATACTCAACCGGCTTCCCTTGCGTGCATTAGAGTAAAGATTATAAAGAGCAAAACGTACGGCACGCTGCGCCTCGTCATCTCCCTCAATCATAATATCTCCTTCCCACAACTCATTCCAAAGTTTCCGGTGTCCATCCATCAGGCGGTTCAAACCTTCTTTCGCACCATAAATCACTTCACGGTCCGATTCATTATACGGGTCTATAAAATCACGTCCGGTACAGACGGAACCCAGTAAAGCGAAGCTGAATTTTTCTCCTTTCTTCAATGAAACCGAAATTCGGTTGGCTCCGTCATATTGTTGCTGCAGGTTCGGATTTTTATCATAAATAAAAGCGGAAGAAGCTGACACTTTCTGTTCACGGTATTTGGATAAAGCCCAGGTACGTACTATTTTCAGTTCGTTTCCATCGACATTCACACTCACCTGTTTTGAACCGGGATTCTTATATTCATCAGGTACTTCAATGGGATTTTCCACTGATAAATACATATCTTCCAATGCAGCCACCTCTACACGCACCAGTCCTGCATAAGGCATATTCCTCAAGGCACAGATACTATAAGAGATATCCGCTTTTCCACCATAAGTGAAATGTGTATCGTGCGTGGCGGCTTTCATATCTATACACTGTCTCCACCCCGAGATATTATCACCACTCACTCCCTGTCCATCAATCTGCATTTGCAAATTGAACGGGTTGATTCCTCGCAACACACGGCTCACATCTTGGGGAGCGGCAGCATCGAATACATGATTCAACATGACATGACGAACGGAGAAAGGTTCTTTCCACGGTAAGATACCGATACCGCCATTCGCTACTGCTGCGCCATAATAAGTTCCTTGATAATCAACAGCCTGTATTTTCCACAAACTTTCTTGTCCGTTTGCCTTTATAGCCAGAACTGATACCAGACAAAAAAATACGATAAATAGATTCTTCATATAATAGCATATTTAATTAATTAACGACACTTTCTGCAAAAATAGTCCGCATTGCTTGTTTTGTTCATTTAATACGCACTTCGATTGGCTTCCCATTCCCAACCTTGTATTTTCCTATGACCTTATTACCCTTCTTTATCAGAACCAGTAATGCGTTGCCTTTATTGCGTTTCACTTCGATATCAAATGTTGCACCAAATGCACAAATACGTTTCAAAGACATTGTATTCCAGCCTTCCGGAAGTTGCGGCATCAGTTTGAAAGCATCCAGCGCAATGGGACGTATGCCAAACAAGCCTTCTATCATAATACGGCAATATAAAGCGCTTTCTGTCGACAGATGGCGTTGGTTTCCTTCCGGCCATGCTTCCACTGCATAAGGGACATGGTCGCCCAGCAAACGGGTTGCAGAATATTTTTCCAGATATTCGGTAGCTATCTCTCTGGCGCCACAAGAATAAGCTCCCCGAAAAGCATAGAGCGTGGAGCGGTCCCAATACGTAGAAGTGCCCGATTGAGTAAGCAAACCGTTCTCCATCCATAACTTATCTGAGAACAGGGCAGCCACAGTACCCTCTGCCCGATTATAAATTCCCATAGTCAACGGAATACAAATCCATGAACGAAGCACCGTATTGCCATCGTAATAACGATATGTCTCATAACCTTCCACATTATGGGCAAAATATCTATCAATATTTTTATAAAGCTCAGCAGCCTTGTCCTGATAGGATTTTATACATTCACGATCTTTCTTCAGTGCCTTTCCCAAATAAACAGCAGAAATGAGGGCGTCATAATACAATGAAGAGGTACATAAGTTGGCTTTCCCGGCAGGGAAACGGTTTTCCAGTTCATCGGAGTCCGATTCCACTACTCCTTCAGCATTCAGTTTCCGATTGCAATATTCCAGACACCACTCAATCAATGCCCATAATTTTTCCGCCTCATGACGGTTGCCGGACGCCAAAGCATAACGTGCCGCACCATAAGCGACCATCGCCACATCTCCACGGTCGCCCGCCACGCCAAAACAGTCTATTCCCTCTGCGATTATAGATGAAGGCAAAGGCTTATACTCGTCATTCATATAACGCATGAATAAGGTGAACGAATCCATTGCCGAACGGTTTCCCGCCGGATAGCCCAAATAAGGGAAAAACGGATTGATGTATTCTGCCTGGTCGTTCGCCCAAATAGCCGCGTAATAAGCTTCCCCTCCCGGACTTTGCATATATCCGCCTTTTGTATCGAATATACTTTCCGAACCGCGTATCTTGGCAAACGAGAACATTGTGTTGATCACATCACTCGGAGTCTCAAGCACCAGATTACCCTGTACTTGCCGCAAGAATTCCCGTCGTGCAACAAGTTCCTTTTCAACATCCAGTGCCAGCTCCCGTTCATTCTTTTTATATCCTGCATAAATCACTTGAAACCAAGCCTTCTCTCCGGCCCCCAACTGAAAAGTTCCTTCTTTCAGCGGCGACGAAAGAACAGCCGTTAATGTATAACTGCCTTCCACCCCTTTAGCTTCATCCGTATGATAAGAAAGAGTATTCGCAGGAAATTGGACGGTCAATGGATTTTCTGTCACATTCTCCAATTCATATTTCTCACAAAAAGCCGGTTGTGATGTAGAAGGGAAAAGCGTGCGTGTCAGCGAAACGCCTTTATTGCCATATATACTCTTCACAGTCATAACCCCACTTAAAGATACGGTTTCCACCTTTTCGCCTACCAGCGGCTGTCCGTTCACAAGACACAGGTGCGCCCAGTCTCCATTGAAATGATGCTGCAAACTACCATGAGTGTCATTAGGAATGGTACGGAAAGTAGGCAGAACCACATTCCGGTCAATCACCCACTCCCCTGCTGCATTAATGCCATAACGCAACACGGTCGAAACTTTCAAACCACTCATTTCAATATGGTCATTATGAACGCCGTTTATCTTCCAATAAATACTATCCGGTGAGGCGATAGTCCATCGTGCAACTCCACCGGCATATAAAAGGTTTGCGCTGAACCAACATACCAGCACCATGAACCACATTGTTTTTTGCCTAGTCATTATATCTTATTGTATTATTAAAACATTTCTGCTCAAAAGCAAATCGCTACTCCTTTGCATTCGTAAAGTCCTTAGGTAACACTCCGAACTGCTTCTGAAAACATTTTGCAAAGTAGGACGGTGAATTAAATCCTACCATATAGCAAATTTCATTGACCCTGTTTTCACCCTCTTTCAGCAGTTGGGCAGCCTTTTTCAGACGCTCCAGACGAAGGAACTCATTCGGGCTGAGATCCAGCACTCCTTTAATTTTCCGATAGAAGTTAGAACGGCTCATATTCAGGTTATCCGCCATGTCATCCATACTAAACTCCGGATTGGCATAGTTCACCCTGATAACCTCGTTCAGTTTCTTGATAAACTCTTCATCGGCTTTCGTCAATGCCATTGTATTAGCGGCTATAAAAGGAGATTCCGCAAAAGCCTGGCGCAACTTCTCCCTGTTCTGAATAAGATTGGAAGCGCACGCCTGCAAATATTCCACAGAGAAGGGTTTTTCAATATAGGCATCCGCGCCCAGTTCCATTCCCTCTATCTTCGATTGTATATTAGTCTTCGCGGTCAGCAGTATGATAGGAATATGGCTGTAATTCAAATCCGACTTAATCGTCTTGCACAGTTCGAAGCCATCCATTACAGGCATCACGACATCACTTATCATCAGATTCACATAATTGCCGTCCAGTACACGCAATGCTTCCGCACCATTGGTAGCTGTCAGCACCGTGTAATCTTTCGACAGTTGGCGAACCACAAAGGCAAGCATATCTGGATTATCTTCCGCTACCAACACAGTCGGGCGGTTATCCTTCTCTACTGCTTGTTCCGCAGGAGCTTCGTTTATCTTGTCAGTTCCCACTTCCACTTCCGTTGTCAGGGTGATTGTCGTATCCTGTACTATCGGCAAAGTCATACAGAAAGTATTATTCTCCTCCCCTTTTCCCATAGTCAAAGTCCCCTGATGCAGTTCGGCAAGCGAGCGGGAGAGAGCCAGCCCGATGCCGGTTCCGGTAGTCACTTTTCCATCCTCCTGCTCGTTGAAACGAACAAAAGGCTTGAATATCTCCTCTTTCATTGCATCAGGAATGATTACTCCGTCGTTCACCGTGCAGATACGGAATGAATTGCCTCCGTCCGTATCCGGCACTGCCAGCGATATATGCACGTAACTTTCCGCATATTTCACCCCATTGTTCAGCAAATTACTGATGATTTTCGTAAATGCTTCCTGATTGATATGGGCATAAAAATCCTTTTCCGGCATCTGCAAAACAAAATCCAACCCTTTCTGCTTGGCAAGGGAAGTAAAGCGTTTATGAGTTTCTTTCAAGATTTCGGTAACATTACATTCAGTAAAGTTCAGTCGGAATCCCTGTCTCTCCGTCTTGCGGAAATCAAGCAACTGATTGGTCAGGTTCAATAACCGCTCCGTATTCTGCTTCATGACGTTCAAGTCCTCGCGGGTTTCCGTATCCACCTGCTTCTTTAGTATGATATTTTCCAACGGACCTTTAATCAATGTCAACGGAGTACGTATCTCATGGGCCACATTCGTAAAAAAGTCAATCTTCGCATTATATACTTCGCGTTCCTTTTCCTGTTCGAATTTCTCCATCTGCCGACGATGCTTCCTGTTGCTGCGTCTCTTGAAATACATAACCGTATACAGGGAACAACCTATAATCAGCAAAGCATACACGATATAAGCCCAGACGGAAAGATAGAAAGGCGGAAGAATATGTACTTTCAGGGATATTCCCTCTTCATTCCATACCCCATCGCTATTAGAGACTTTCACCCGGAAAGTGTAATTGCCATACCGCAGGTTGGAGTAAGTGACGATAGGGCTCTCGCCTACCGTCAGCCAGTCTGCATCAAAACCGTCCAGCTTATACATTATCCTGCTCATTCTCGGAGCCTGGAAGTCCAGTGCCGCCACACGGAAAGAGAAAGAGTTCTGATTGGATTGAAGTACAAGTTCGTCGGAAAAGGTGATGCTCTTCTCCAACGGAGAACCCGGTTCGCCTACATACACTTCCTTGCCAAAGAGCAGAAAATCAGTAATCACGATAGACGGAAGCGACTTGTTCTCTGAAAAGTTCTTGGGATTGAAAGCCACAAAGCCGTCGATACTTCCCAGATAGATCGTACCGTCTTCCGTTTCAAAACTTGAACGATAATTGAACTGGTCGCCCAGCAAACCGTTGGAAGTGGTATATACTTTCATAGCTCCGGTGGTAGGCTGGAAACATACCAAACCATTATTGGTTGTCAGCCAGAAAAGCCCTTCTTTATCTTCCACAATCTGATAAATGACGTCGTTTGGCAATCCGTCCGCCAGATTATAACTGGTGAAGGTTTCTGTCTCCGGATGGAACAAACAGAAGCCGCCACCCTGCGTCGTAAGCCAGACCTGCCGGTGGGAATCCTCGAAGACACTCACTACCTTGTCGTAAGGAAGGCTTTTCGGATTGCTTTCATCATGCAGGTAATTCTTCCATTTCTTCTCACTCACATTATAACAGTAAGCACCGTTTGCATAAGTTGCCAGCCAAAGGTTTCCGCCGGAGTCTTCTTTGATGTCATATACAAACCGGCCGTTCAGTTCCGGAATCCGGTCAAAATCGTCGGACTGCTTATTATAACGCAGCAGGCCGAATAATGTGCCCAAATAAATATCTCCCGTCGTTGTCCGGCAAATGGAGAAAACACTATTATCTATCAACGAACGCGGCGAATCTGTTTTCCGGTATGTTTTCACAATAGCTCCCGTGCGTGTGTCCACCACTTTCACCCCTTTCGAGAAAGTGCCCACCCAAAGATGGTCGCCAATCAGGCACAATCCGTGCACGTTCGTAAAGGCATTGCTCGGCATGAAGAAAGAGAAAGTCTTGGTCTTCGGGTTAAAGCGGTTTAGGCCGCCGTCTTCCGTGCCAATCCACAAGATTCCCTGATTATCCTGGCAGAATTCACGTACCCGCTTTCCATGCAGCCCGTTTTCTGTCCCTTTCGGATAATATTTCTCAAAATTCGTATAGAAACGGGGGTAATAGTTTACGCCGCCAAAATAAGAACCAATCCAGATGCCACGATCTTTGCACAGCGAATAAATAGCATTATCGGACAAGGAGTAAGGGTCATTGATCGAACTGCGCAAGTGAACAAATTTCCCCAGCCGGAGATTATAAATATAAAGTCCTGACTCTGCGCCGATCCACAGCTCATTGTCGGAAGCCATCAGCAGTTCACGACAAAATACAGATTCCCCGTTCTCATCTGCCAAGAGCAAATCATGCAATTTGTTTGAGGTCAGGTTCAGTTCCTTCACTCCACCTTTCAAAGAGCCGACATACAGACAGTTGTATGCCCCTTTCGCAAGACTTATCACTACATCGTTCGCATAGGTTTCTTTATTATCTATCGGAGAGCGATAAGGATGGAGCGTTTTCAAGCGGTCTTTCGAATAGAAAAGACCGTCACCGTAACAGCCTATCCAAAGGGTTCCGCTATTATCAAAGGCGAAAGTCTGCACATTAGTGGTAAGAAAAGAGAAATTCTCTAACGTATAGTTCCGAAGTTTCTCTTTTTCCAGTTCATAGCAGAAGAGACCTTGAGATTCTACCGCCACCCAGACACAACCTTGATTGTCGCCGGAGATTGCAGTCACGGTATGTTCTATTTTCGTATTTTCCGCACTCAGTTCCGTGAAATGCTCAAAGAAGTCCTTTTCCGGATAATAAATATAAAGCCCCACATCCGTGCCTACCCAGATATTTCCTTTCTCGTCTTCATAAAGCGCTGTGATGAAATTGTTGCCGATACTTCGTTGGCTACGGTCATCGTGCTTGAATTTACGGAACGACAAGCCGTCATACCGATTCAATCCATCCTTCGTACCGAACCACATAAACCCTTGCTTATCCTGCAGAATCGTATTGACTGTATTTTGGGATAACCCGTTCTGCACGCTCAGGTTTTTGAAATAATAATGCTCGTCCGCCACTTGTGCATGACAGCTTATCTGGTAGCAAATAAAACAGAATAAAAGTGTCAGTGCTTTTTTCATAACATACGTGTTTTCTATCTTCCCGTTTGAGTTACCAAATGTAGGCAAAATAACAACGGGAAGATGATAAATACGTCCCAATGAATGAAAAAATAGTCTTATTTCTCTATTCTGATACGTGCGTCAACTGCCACAACCGCCTTTTCTGTAGCCAGAAGCGGGTTTATATCCATTTCTTTAATCTCTGTCGCAAAGCGGAGCAAGGTAGAAAGACGGACTATAATTTCAGCAAATTTATCTTCATTCACCCCCTTTTGTCCACGTGTCCCCTGTATGATTTTATAAGCCCTCAGCGAATGAATCATTGAATAAGCCTCTTCATAAGAAAGCGGAGCCAATCCGGAAGAGACATCTTTCAGCACTTCCACAAAGATACCTCCCAAGCCGCACAAGACCACATGCCCGAACTTCTCCTCATACTTCGCACCAATGAAAAGTTCCGTACCTCGTAGCATTGGCTGTACCATGATTGCTTTCGCATCGGCAATTTGCATCATACGGTCAAACTCCAAAGACAAATGTTGCTCACTCTTGATATTCAACACGACCCCGCCAACATCCGATTTATGCACAGGTCCAACGACTTTTGCCACCACTGGAAATCCGCAACGACGGGCAAAAGCCACCACTTCTTCCTTATTATCCGACACAAATTCATCTACAAGCGGAATACCGGCTGCATGAAGCAAAGCCTGTACATGATGAGGCGCGATATATCCGTCATCCGGAATAGAATCAATGATCCGCCGAATTCTCGGAACATCCACTCCGAACAGTTCTATTTCAGGAACTGCCGGTTTAGGAGCATTCACAATGCGGGAAAGAGCAGTCCCTAATGTGACCTCATCCGAAAAGTTCACGTGACCTTTAGCAAGGAACGCTGCCACTTCCGCTCCGGCTGTATTGATGGAAGGAAGTATCGGGAAAATCGGCTTACTGCAAACCTGCATTTTCTCATGAAGCACATCGTACATCTCGAACATAGTGACTAGTCCCGGAGTTCCAAAAATGGCCATCACAGCATCTATATTCTCAAATTTCTCTTCACAATAGTCAATACAAAGACGCAGATGTTCCGGAGTTCCCGTAGCAAGAATATCAATCGGATTACCGACAGCAGCTCCCGGAAAGAGTTGCGCTTTCAGTTCTTCTGCCAGGTTACCTTCTAACTTCGGCACATTCAGCCCCCCCTTGCTCAACGCATCCGTCAGCATTACTCCGGGGCCTCCGGCATGAGTGATAATCGCAAAATTCTTTCCCTTCAGTTCGGGCAAGGTAAACACACAACCGACAGTAGTCAGCTCCTCACGTGAGAAACAACGTACAATTCCCGCTTTACGAAACAAAGCCTCAACAGCAGAATCCGAGCTGGCAATAGCTCCCGTATGCGAAGAAGCCGCACGGCTTCCACTTTCCGAGCTTCCCGCCTTAATCGCTGCAATCTTACACCCTTTTCTTATCAATGAAGAAGCATGGAATAATAATCGGTCCGGATTTTGGATACTTTCAATATAGAGCAATTTGATTCGTGAATCTTTTTCAGAATCGAAGTTCTCATCCATAAACTGTAATACATCCTCCACCCCAATCTGTTTGGCGTTTCCTACCGACCATACAGAGTTGAACTGCAATCCCTTAGTCACCGCGCTTTCCAAAATGAATACGGCTGTAGCACCCGAACTGGAGATAAGATCCACTCCTTTCGGACTTAAATTTGGAATTGGTTGACTGAACACACTATGGTGCCAAGTATTCATCAATCCGATGCAGTTAGGTCCTATCAACGACGCGCCATATTTGTTTACAGTTTCCAGAATACGTTCTTCCAACAATGCCCCCTCATGAGTCTCCTCACCAAAGCCGGCAGAAAGTATGATAAAAGCCCGGGTATGCTTCCGACCAGCCAATGTTTCTACAATGCCAGGACACATTGAAGCAGGAACTGCCAATACCGCAAGGTCCGTATCAGGCACGTCCTGCACATCCGCAAAGGCAGGAACTCCCTGCACTTCTTTCTCTTTTGGGTTCACAGCCCGAAGTTCTCCCTGATACCCCCCGTTTATCAGGTTCTTTAATATTGCGCCACCCGGCTTATGTACATTATTTGAAGCCCCTACTACAACAATGCTCTCAGGGCGCAGCAACTGGGTTGTTATCATATCATACTCTAATTTTCGTTTAACTTGAATACAAATATATTCTTTTTTACGAGAAAAAAGAAAGAAAAGTCACTATCTTTATTACCCTACTTGAATATTAGCCCATTAGAGATTTGGTTATTAAATATTGTGCTAAATATCTCATTCTAACCGCTACAAAGATAAGCATTCTCCCTATTCACAGAATAAAATCGAATAAGAAATTATGGAATACCTTTTAGGTTTAGGGTAATTTGTGCCCAAGCATCCTTGTCCATTATTCTACTTATAGTAGTCAGAAGAGAAGGAGATGAACTAAAATAGGCAGCAAATGAATTGTTTCAAATGCTGCCTGTTCTGGGAGATTTATATTCTACGTTCTTTATTATATCCCAAATTGTAGAACTTCTTAAACATCTCCCAAATGTAGCCAATAAATCCAAGTATGATAAATGATAGGAAAGGCAGAAGAAGGCTGTTCCAACCATAGCCCAAGATATAGAATTTTATTTATATGTGTGCCTGCTGTGCTATATTTAAAACTTCGCTCTATGTATTATGTTCTTCCCCTGCTTCTTAGTACCTTTACTGTCAGATGATTCAATTACCAACTTATTTATTGCTACAAAAATATGCAAGTAACACCAAAGAGGAATAACACAATTCATTATTTGCCACAAGAGATTAGAGAAACTAGATTAACAGAGGTCACATATTTACCTATTACAAGGGAAATGTTAGAACAACTATTCTCAAATTCAGCTAAGAAGGATAAGCATAAATTAGTTAAGAAGAGAAGGAAGTAATTAATAAGGCAGCAAGTGAATGTTACTTCAAATGCTGCCTTGCTTTTTGTTTCAACCCTGTATCTATTGCTTGGTATAAGTTACAGAATCAGAATTATCTTTAATCGTTAGACGATTACCCGAAATAGAGAAGGTAGACGTATATGTTTCACCGTCTGACCATGTAAATGTAATCTTATCGCCGTCTAAAGAGTACTTAAATGATTCTGAATCAATTTGTTTACCATCTTTAAACTCTTGCCATATACCGCTTCCGTCTGCATTGAATGTATATGAATCACTATAGCCTTTACCGTCATCAACGACTTCACCTCGCCATGTACCAACATAGGATTGTCATCATCGTCATCGCTACAAGCAACGAAATTCACACTCATAATAATGGCTACTATAGCCATACCAATAAATCTTAATGTCTTCATTTGTTATATAATCTGTTTGTGCTTCTACGTTCCTAATAGAGAGCGTTAATAATTGAGATATAAGTGTGAGGAACACAACACGGAGTTGCACACTTCTTTGATAAAGAACTGTTGAGTAGTAAAATAGACTGTCTGTTTCTTATATACCTGTATTTATGCCAACCTGTTCCCTATAGT